>ERZ772820.1873-NODE-1873-length-15731-cov-3.679638_pt1 | contig 15731 bp, 26 predicted proteins | sample MGYA00511377_ERZ772820 | MGnify/ENA primary metagenome ERZ772820 (study PRJEB29015, sample SAMEA2737684) | human gut metagenome | biome: human gut; feature: human-associated habitat; material: faeces | place: China | collected 2012 ...
TGCCGAATGGCTGCAGCGGCAGCATCAGAATTGGGACGCTCCGCAGCATTATGCAGGGCGAAATCCCGAAGGGTATGTCGGATTACCAGCTGGGCGAATTTATCCCCTATCGCACCGCGACATTACGCAAAATGGCGGAGACGCTGCACTGCTCCGCGGACTACCTGCTGGGCCTCGCGGATGAGCCGCATACCACCGTAGGCGCGGCCATGCCGGAGCAGCCGACTGTTGGCTGCTGGATGCCCGGAAGCACTACGCCCGACCACCCTTGCGAATGTTATGTGATGCTTGATGTCGGTGAGATGAACATGAAGGAGCCCGCCCACAGGTCAAGGGCATACTGGGCAGGCGATGCATTCCGCATCAAACCATCGGCTTACGCAGAGAAAATTCCGTCTTTCCCGGTTCTGGCCTGGCTGGAGATTCCGGAGTGGGGAGGGATGAGCAATGATTAAGGCACATATAGACAGCGATGGCATGAAATGTCTCGACATTGCGGGATCGGCACCAACAATCGTGGCCGAATTTGGTTTAATTATCAACCAGTACTATTCGGCAATCAGCAAATCTTCCCCGCAACTGCTTCATCCTCTGCGACTCGCGTTTGCGGCCCTTGTTGCACCGGATAGTCCCGTTTGGATCGTGGACAATGATGTTCAGGGTATTTTTATTAACAGGAGGATGGACAAATGAAGATTGCATCAAGGGAGGTATTTTCACATGCCTAAGCCCAGCGCGTTTATGGTGCGCCTGCAGGAGAATCAGCGCCACAACATGAACCTGCAGCGTCTATTTACCATCCAGCAGTGTGAGGACATGGCGCTCATCACGCTGCACGAAGACTTTGGCTTTGGTGAAAGCCGGGCGATGGAATTCCTCGCCCGGTTCCGGGAGACCTTCAAGGCCTACGCTGAGCTGTGCATCGAGGACGCTAAGGACGACAAGGACCTGGCTGTTACCAAGGCCAACATAGACCGCAAGCTGGAGCGGATCATGGGAGACGGCTTCCTACCCTGGGAGAAGCGGTATCCACCGGAGGTGTTTAGATGACGATAAACGAACTGATTAAAGCCTTGCAGCGGCTGAAGGTGGAGACCGGAAGCATCGCCTGTCTGGGCTGTGGCCATGAGCACAACTGCGGCATACATGGCTGTTCTATCATCCGGGAGGCGGCGGAGAAGCTGGGCTACTCTAACACGGTTTTTAACGAGGGCACTATAGTGAGGCTGGCCGGCCGGTGCCTGAAGGTCAATCCAGCCCGCCTGCGGGAGCTGGCAGAGGCCGACAAGGATGGCCGGCTGGTGGTGCTGCCTGTGCGGCCAGTCCTCACGCAGAGCATCGGAAGTATGCTGTATATCATCGAGGAAGGAGAAATTGTTGAGGACTTGCTGTGCGAAGCGCTTATCGGTATGGAAAGCAACGGAGAGATAAACATATTTTACACGACGCTGTCCGATCAAATATCTTTCGAGCAGGCCGATATTGGCAAGACCGTATTTCTGACCCGCGAAGAGGCAGAAAAGGCATTGGAGGCGATGAAGGATGAGTAAGGCTGTTATGCTGAGCATTCGCCCAAAGTGGTGCGAAAAGATCGCCAACGGCGATAAGACGATCGAGGTGCGAAAGACCCGTCCGAATCTGGAAACGCCGTTCAAGGTCTATATCTACTGTACCATGCCCGATGCAAAAGATCCGCATCAGATCATGGAGATACACGGTGCGGGCGGGAAGATCCGAAAAGCTAATGGCAAGGTCATTGGAGAATTCGTATGCGATTGTGTCACGCCCTTGTATAACGTCTGCACGGATGATTGGAAGAGGCTGACCGGAGGACTGCACAATATCGAAAAGGAACTTGTCAACCAGGCGTGTCTTACAGAAGCGAAGCTCCATACATACGCAGGCGGGAAGATTTGCTTTGCGTGGCATATCTCCAACCTGAAAATCTACGATACGCCGAAGGAACTGACAGAATTTCACACTTGGAAAAAATGCAAATCATGCAGCAAAAGCGGGTACGAAAGCACAGCCTGTATCTATGGTGAAAATTGCATGATTCCAGCGGCGATTACTAAAGCACCGCAAAGCTGGTGCTATGTGGAGGCGATGGAATGAAGCTGACTATTATCTTCAAGGAAGAGATTGAGGAGCACATGAAAAAGCAATTCGGGCATTTCACGAATCCGCGGCAGGTATACGGTGTGCGGTCCGTACACATGGAAGGGGGGTATCTCTATTCCACTATTTCGGACACGGTTCGCTGGCGTATGGATGACATTTCCAGATTTTACTGTGAGGAGGGCTGAAAATGGATGACCAAATGCAACTATATGACGTATCGGAGAATCAACCACATACCGATGCAGATAGAACTAAACGGAAATGGGAAAATGGCTTTCAGAAATGGAGTAACGAACAATTTGCGGCTAGCGAGCACAAATATAGTCCTTTTGGGTGCTGCGGATTTGGCAGTATGTGTGATTACTGTGAGGATAATACGTATGGACGCCCATGCGTCAGGGCACTGAACAACATGCTCCGAGAAAAGCATCTGAAAATAGACTATGAAACGGCTGACTACGAAAAAGTATGGAGGGGAATTTTAGACAATGGCTGAATACATCGAGCGAGGCGCGTTGATGCAATTTCCCATTCGTCGCGATCATTACGACAGAAAGAACGGCAACAAGCATTTTATAAACGGCATTGAATCGGTGTTGGAATATGCGGAGAATTTGCCCACCGCTGATGTGGCCCCGGTGGTGCATGGCAAGTGGATTACTCGTAACGATAAAGGAGTTATCTCGATGACTCACCCTTATATGTGCAGTCGATGTTGGCGAGTTGAAATGAATAAAGAACCGTATTGTAATTGCGGCGCAAAGATGGACGGAGGTGACGGCGATGCGGCTGATTGACGCTGATGTTGCGAGTCGTTGGATGGAGCAGAATGAGGCATATATGGATGCTGAAATTTTGAGAGCGATTCCCACCGTAGACGCTGTGCCGGTGGTACGGTGTAAGGAGTGTAAGTGGACAGGCGGCGATTTTGTGTGCTACCGGGGTGTGATGGTACAGCACAAGCCGGATGATTTCTGCTCCTACGGAGAACGGAAGGAAGGCGCGGAATGTTAATTTGCACTTGCCCTAACGAGATGGAATGTCCCGCATTATTATCAGATGTGGTGTGTTTTCCGTGGTGCGAATATCTATGCGAAGGATCTCCCATCAAGGAAAGGACGGTGACGGCGATGAATGATGAATGCAAGTGGATGCAAGACGAGGTTTGCGTCAACGCAGATTGCCCGGCGTGTGCAGACTTCTGCCCAGTGGCAAATACACCGGGCGTATGCAAATACGAGGAAAGGGGTAATAGCGATGCTCAAAAGGACAAACGGCAGACCGGTGCCAAATAATCCGGCTAAGGCCTACGAACTGGGCCGTCTGGATGGCGCCAAACAATGCATGGACAATGTATCCTGCGTCCTGCTGGACAAGTGCGGATTCCATGTGCGGGAGGAGACGGCGGACGAGCACGACACCCGTAGCCTGGAATACCTCCAGCAATGTCTTGTGGAGCTGGTGGAGGCCAAAAACAACGGCTATGTAAAGATGGCGGACATCGAAAAGGCCCTGCGGGGCGAATATAAGATGGTAAACAGTGCGGAGTAAAGGAGGGAAAATGAGCAAAAAGGAGACGCTGCCTTATGACGTGCGGTTGGAGTGCATTGCTTATGTGCGTGGATATCCACGCCGGGTGCGGGCGTACCGCGAGGCCCGGGCGGAGATCCTGGACGGGACGCATAGTGCCACAGAGGGCATGCCAACTGGATCGGGCGCTGGTAGGCCTGCCGAGAGCAAGGCGGAGCAGCTTGCAGCCATAGAGAACTGGCCGGAAACCAAGAAAATGCGGGCGGTGGAATATGCCATAGACCGCTGCGGGCTGGATTTGGAGAGCGAGAGCGTCCGCAAGCAGCTTGCACAGGGCATCATGCGCAACTGTCAGGGCAAGCACAAGTATTCCCGAAATAGGATTATTGTTCCGGGAATAAGTGAAGCGACATTCCGACGGAGGAAAGAGAAATTCCTGTTCGACATCGCTACATATTGTGGTTTCGATAGGAAAGATGAGCCAAATTCCACTTAATGATGTGCTACAATAGGTACAGTGGATGATAGGACAGTGGCATCCACGCGTTTTCCCAATCATCACTTTTCCTCCCTTCCATGCGCCGCCGGTATTGGGCGCACCTTCTGGCACCGAAAGGTCATACCGGCACAAACAGCCTGTAGGGGAACCTATGGGCTGTTGTTATATGCAGGTGTAACTCAGATGGTTAGAGAGAGGGGCTTATCTTTCCCCGAGATCGTGTCGCTGGTTCGAGTCCAGCCGCCTGCACAAGAGGCCGGGTAGCACCCGGACACTGTGAGACCGTTCGTCGTGGCTCACATGGAAATGACAATGCCCGCTGAAAACTGCACCGTGGGAGGGAACCGCCTCAGCGTAATGGTGCTGTGCATGTAAAGCAGCAATCGGTGATGTGACAATCTAAGCGGGAAGACGACCAATATGCGGCGCCAGATGAAAACGTTGAATCGTTTTCACCCGCAAGGGGCTTTCTTGGGGCGTATGCCCCACACGCGGCATAGGTGCCCCGTAAGGGGAGACCACAGCGAGTGACGGGGACTTTCCCCGAAGCGCTAAAGCAGGGCAGGACTGCAATGCCGCACAATAAAAAGAAAAAAGAGCGGAAGCTCCGCTCTTTTCCCCCAGCATACTGTTTTTAGCATTTCAATCCACGGGAAATAGGATCGAATTTCCCACCGATGCAAGCGCCTCCTGCATCGGACAAGTCAATCATATACTATCCGATGCATTCTGTCAATAGAAAATATCAAAAATAGTGTGTAGCCCATGTTTGAGAGGCCCAAGAGGCCCGCATGGGAGGGGAAAGACTGTTACTGTAGCCAAGGGGTGGGGGCTGGTGACAAATAAGGAGGAAAAACGGCTATGGAAATCATAAAACCAGGCAAAGTCAGGAGAGTAAAGCTGGAATGCCCGGAATGCGGGTGTGAATTCGCCTGTTCTCCGGCAGAAATGGTACGCAGATACGGAACTGTGTTTGCTAAGTGTCCACAGGAGGGATGTGGCAGAAGCGTGGAAGTGCCAAACGGAATCCCCGAGTACATCGAGCCTGCAAACCATACTGCCATTGGAACGATCACAATGGTGCTGTCAGGGGCAACCGTTACAGAAGAGCCTGTAGGCGATGAGCGGTATATCACAAGGGTGACGAATGTATCGAAGGAAGCTGCAGAGCATATCAAAGCACTGGGCGCAGATACCAGCATCTCACTGATGATTGATGGCAAATACCCGGAGCGCTTCTACATGGGAAATACCGGGATGCTTATCGCCTACAAGGCCCACGATGGAAAACTCTACGAACAGGAGTGATACATAATGGCAACAAAGAAACCTACCGCCATCGCAAAAGCAAAGGATAACCGACCGGAGACTGGCAGAGGCGGCAAAAGAAACTTCCCTCAATCCCTGCCTGACCTTAGCAGCGATGAAGATAGAGCCCTTGTATCTCGCCTCCTTACGGAAGCTCTTGTAGAATACAGACAGCCAAGGGTAAAGAGTGACGAAGAACTTACGGAGAGAATAAACGACTATTTTGCTCGGTGCGCTGAGACAGGACAGACACCAACAGTAGAGGAACTATACATGACAACAGGCTACTCAATTAGCACGGTTAAGGACTGGCTATCCGGAAGGCGCAAGGGATTTAGCCCCGAAACAGCAACCATCATAAAAAAAGCCAAGGGTTTTATGCAGACTTTTGACGCAAAACTTGTGGTTTCCGGGAAGCTGAATTTCCTTGCCTATTGCTTCCGTGCCAAGAACTATTACGGCATGGTGGACAAGCAGGAGATGGTGTTGACCCCGAACCAGCCGCAGATTGAGGGCTTGACTCCCGAACAGCTCCAGCAGAAGTACATAGAAGCCAGCGACTTTGATGTAAAATGAGCCGAAATCGAGCGACTTTTGCACGACTTTCCGTTAACTTCCGGAAAGTGGGCAACAAAAATCCCGCCTTTATACACGGAATTTTGTAAACGACTATGATTTTGTGATAAAACGAGCGACTTTGGCACAGATCGTAGCGACTTTTTCAGCGACTTTGCCAGCGACTTTTGCGACTTTCCCGGCGACTCTGATAGCGACTTTGGAAGAGGGGCACGCCACCCCCGGAAGCCCCGGCCAGCATGGAGGGACCCACACCACCAGCCACCAAGACCGCGCCACCGAGAAGGGGCCAGCCACCGACAAGGCCACAGGGGAACGAGAACGGCGGCAAGCTGGCAGCACGCCGTAAAGGCGGCAAGCCACGGAGCAGGGGACAACGCCACGCCATAAGGCCATAAACAAGGACCACAGAACGAGCAGGACGGCGGCGGTATAGGGATAGCCCCAAACATTAAAACGCCTTACAGACGCATTAAAATGGCAAATGGGGCATATAGCAGAAAAGCCGCCGGAATACACCAGCAGCAAAGGAAAACCCCGCACAGCGTGAGCCATGCGGGGCAAGGTTGTTATTTTTGGAGCTTTGCAAGGTCAAGCAGCAGCAACACGGGCTGCAACAGGATATACAACAAGATCAATGGCGGCACCTCCTTTCCAAATAATTTGAGGCGCTACGGCCATCCGCTTCAGCGATGGCCTGTAGTTGAGATTTGAGCTCCGGCGTGATCCGGATTGCGAGACATTCGGTTTTGGCCATCAACGCTCAACCCCCGATCTAACAAACCAATTGTACAAATCTCGATTATAAGACAACATTTCATTTTGCTCGGCAAGATCAGACAAAAGGAAATGAGCATGTTCATCGGTAAAACATCCAGCATACTTAACATCATCAGCAGCAGTATGCAACGCCCACTCTTCGCGGGCATCCTTGTAGGACTCGAAATAAAAGGTCTTGGGGCTTCTCCAGCCGAATTCATTTACTGTAACCTTCCAAAGCTTTTTCATGGTCATTTTCCTTTCCGGCCTATGGCCTATCCACTATCTTTACTGTGATTACATTGTACGCTAATCCGTGCGACCCGTCAAGCAAATGTAAACCGGCGGGCGGTTGTCATTTTGGTGTATCGGGCGGCGATCTCCGGCAGCTCCTTTTTCAGGGCGGTTGTGTCCACCCTGGAGGATGTAACCGCCTTATAGGTGGCCTTGTGCTCTGACCCCGCCAGGGATTCCACCCCGGCGGCGGTCATGCGCTCTTTGAGCTGGTCTTTGAGGGCTTCCACCATTGCGGCGGCTTCTTCCTGCATCCGGATATACTCCGCAAGCTCCTTCATAATGCTGTCAATGTTCATATTACAATCTCTCCTCCTTTTCGTCGTTCATACGGCGATACAATTTTTCAATGCTTTGGAACTCGCTGGCAGTATAATCACCGACAAATTGCCCATTTTTGATAATGTTTCCGCGGTAAACACAATCACAATCGGAAAAAGAATAAGTTAACCCGTCACATTCCTGGAGTGCATCGCCATACCACAAATCAATTATAATTTTCCGCTTATTCATAATTGCTGCACCTCCTGCCGGGCGACCCGGATCGCCGAATACACGCGGCGGAAAGCCTGACGCAGCGCCCGGGCTTGCACATCAAGCCATTCTTCTTGGCTGTTCGGCCTGCGGTCGCCGTTGCGGGTCTTTTTGAGTTCGGACGGGGTGCAGAGCGCGGCGGCGATGTCTCCATCATACACAAGGGCCGAGCCGCCCCAGCTGTATTGCTCCCAGTCCTGCGCACCGTTTAGGGCTGCGGCCTCGGCGGTGGCCCATGTTGCGAGATCGTCGGCGGAGATGTAGCCGCCCTTGTAGTAGTCCGCAATCTGCTGCAGCATATCCACGGCATAGGCTGTAACGCCCCGGCTCCATGCGCTGCGGTCCTTGCGCTGCTCCAGTGTCTGCGCTGCCTTTGCAAGTACTGTTGTATAATCCATTGTATTACCTCCCGGCCCTATGGCCTTATCTCTTGCCAACGGCTGCCGGATGTGGTATACTCTCCGCGCTGGCCTGTTGGCTGGTGTGGGGGCGTTCCCGGGTTGCTTTGGCTGGCTGCCGGGTGCGCCCTCGTCTTGTATGGGTCTATTGTAATGCCCATTAGGGTATTTGTCAATAGTTATGGGCAATATAATGCCCTTAAAATATAGATAATAATTTGTGTGGGTATTTTTATAATATGCCCATTGTGGTATACTCTAACGGCGCACACGGCGGACGGCAGTCCCGGGCATTCTCCGGCGGGGCTGGCCGGGGGGCGGGGGATATGCGGCGGCAGCCGGGGGCGGGGTAAGCCCCAAAAATCCCGCAAAAAATAAAAAGCCATTTTTGCCCCATGTTGTAAAATCCGGCAAAAACAAAAAGGCTATTTTGGGCATAAAACATATTGACACAAATTGTGCCGTGTGCTACACTACCCTTACAAGATGAAGGGAGCGATGCACATGAAAGTCGGATATATCCGGGTGTCCACGGAGGAGCAGAACACAATCCGCCAAGAGGTCATTATGCAAGACCTCGGTGTGGAGCGTGTTTACATGGACAAAGCGAGTGGCAAGAGCCGCACAGGCAGGCCGCAGCTGGAGGCAATGATGGATTTTGTCCGCGAGGGCGATGTGGTCGTTGTTGAGAGCATCAGCCGGTTTGCGAGAAGCACGAGAGACTTGTTGACGCTGGTAGAGCAGCTCACAGAAAAAGGTGTTGGGTTTGTATCGCAGAAGGAATCCATTGACACGAATACGCCGCAGGGCAAATTTATGCTCACGGTGTTTGGTGCAATGGCGGAGCTGGAGCGAGAGCAGACCTTACAGCGGCAGAGAGAGGGCATAGCGGCTGCAAAAGCGGCTGGGAAGTACAAAGGCCGTCAGCCGATAGCAATCAGCGATGATCTGCTTAAAACGGTGCATGAGCAGTGGTACAAGAACGAAATTACCACGGCCTATGCGGTTAAGCGGCTGGGTGTAAGCCGAAATACCTTTTACCGCCGGATGTGGGACTACGAGGATTCCGCAGGGATTCCGAGACGGCGCTGAGAGGGGGAAAAGAGACATGAAAAATAGAAAAGCAAATCCGGACACACAGAAGAAACTGATAATCGTTTTTGTCATTCTGATGATTGCTATTATAGCTTTTGCAACCAGTAGCAAGAGCGGCGAACAGGCGCCTGCCGAAGAAGACCAGTACACCCCCGCAAGCTTTGAGGAGATTTATCAGGCTTACAAAGATAACGAGCTTGTGGCAGATGACCTATACAAAGGCAGACGGTATGAGGTAACCGCCACAATCAACGGGATGGAAACCGGTGGGCTTATGAACATGACCGGCGGGGCTACCCTGACGATGGAAAAGAAGATTGGGAATACAATCGTTGTATTTCTTGCCGAATTTGAGCGAGACCAAGAGGAAGCCTTGAAAAACATTAAAGTCGGAGACGAAATCACATTTGAGGGGACTTGTTATAGCGCAGGTTCTTGGTCAGATTGTGAACTTGTAAACTAACTTTGCATAAAACCAAATAGAATGGACTACCGATTATTCGGCAGTCCATTTTTTATTGCAGGAGGACGAATGGATTATCGGAAGATTGCGGAAAGCATCAAAAACCGCATAGAGAAAACGCATGACCGGGAAGCCTACAAGGATTTGCTGGCGTTGTGCATTGGGTACGAAGCGGAAGATTTTGCTGCGGCGCACCAGTTAAATTCCGAAGTCCGAAAGATGACCTCCGAAGCGTTGCGTAACGGAAACCCGAAGGATGCGGAGCATTTCTACACGCTACATAAGCAGGCTATGCTGTTTGACGCACCGCATGATTTTGATACCTTCCTTCTGTATGTGGAGATGGACAGAAAACCGGAAAAGCGTTTCTACGCTCCCCGGCGGCGGTATCTGAAACCTATCGTGCAGGGGTATCAAGATGTTTTGGACGGCAAGTTAAGGCTGCTGACCATTTCGCTTCCGAAAAGAGCCGGGAAAAGCCAGCTGGGGATAAATTTCATCAACATGATTTCCGGGAGAAACCCGGATAAATCGTCCCTTATGGAAGGCACAGGAGACGATCTTGTGCGGAGTTTCTACAACGGCTGTCTGGAGTACCTGCAAACGCCGAACGAGTACTTGTTCTACGATGTGTTCCCGGATGCTCCATTGGTGCAGACCAATGCAGACACGAAAATCATCAATCTGCGGTCTAAATCCAGATTCCCCACGGTCATGTGCCGGTCGATTGACGCACGGCAGGTTGGCTTGTCGGAGGCAACCAATGTCCTTTATTTGGATGACTGTGTGGAGGGCAGAGAGGAAGCGAAAAACCGTCAACGGCTGGATGATAAGTGGGAAGTAATTTCCGGCGATATTTTAGGCCGTGCCATAGAGGGTACGCCTATTGTGGCCACCGGGACGAGATACTCCCTATATGACCCCATAGGGCATTTACAGGAAGAAGCGCAAAAAGGCGGCTGGGCATGGAAAGCCATTGAAATCCCGGCCCTTGACCCAATTACAGACGAAAGCAATTATGAGTATGAGCGGGAGGGTAAAAAGGTTTTTACCACCGCTTATTTCCGCGAGCAGAGAGAGCTTCTGAGTGCGGAACAGTTTGAAAGCGAATTCCAGCAGCAGCCATTTGAAGCAAAGGGGCTGCTTTTCAATAAGTCGGAGCTGAACTATTTCTTTGAACTGCCGGTAGACCGTGACCCGGATGCGATCATTGCCGTGGCAGACACCGCAGAAAGCGGAAAAGACAGTACGGCGATGCCTATTGCGGCCTTATATGGGGATGAAGTCTACATCGTGGATGTGGTATACGACGATTCACCCGCAGAGGTAACAAAGCCGGAATGCGCGAGGTGCCTGATTGATAACAAGGTGGGAGACGCACTGTTCGAATCCAATAACGCCGGTATGTATTTTGCGAGAGATGTTGCAGAAATCGTCAAAAACGCCGGATTTAATACCAGCATACGAACAAAAAGGACAATTTCCAACAAGCAGACACGGATTGAGTTTGCATCAGACGGAATCAAAAAGCATTTCTACTTCAAGCATCCGTCCACATACAAGCGAGGGTGTCAATACTGGGGATTCATGCAGGAAGTGACCACCTATGTCAGAAGCGGCAAGGTGGCGCACGATGATGCGCCCGATTCCCTATCGCTAATGGAAAATGAGATCAGAAACCGCATCAGCGGGAAAATCGAGATATTCAAAAGACCGTTTTAAGGGGTGACGCTATTGAGACAAATGTTTGGAAGAAAGGTCATTTATTCCGATGTAACCGAGGTAAATGAGGGCAATATTGCAAATATCCTGCAAAAGGCAATGGTTATCCACGCCGCCAACCGGGCGGACATGGAATATTTATACAGGTACTATAAAGGCGACCAGCCTATCCTTGCGAGAGTAAAGGATGTACGCCCGGAGATCAACAACAAAATTGTCGAAAACCGGGCAAACGAGATCGTGTCCTTCAAGGTCGGCTACCTGATGGGAGAGCCTGTCCAGTATGTCAGCAGGGTTGCGGACGAGAAAATCGCCGAGATGGTGACAAAACTGAACGATTATGTTTTGTCCGAGGACAAACCGGCAAAGGATAAGGAATTGGCGGACTGGTTCCACATCTGCGGCACGGCTTATCGCATGGTCATGCCGGACACACCGGAAGATGAAGATGAAGCCCCGTTTGAGATTTATACCCTTGACCCCCGGTTTTGCTTTGTGGTGTATTCCGTGCAGCTGGGAAATCCTCCCCTCATGGCGGTCAAGTATGTCAAGATGGAAGACGGGACAATCGTTTTCAGCTGTTACACGAAAGACCACTTCTATGAAGTGACCGACACATGGAAGATTATTCGCAGCGAACCGCAGATTTTGGGGATTCCCATCATTGAGTACCCGGCAAACCGTGCGAGACTTGGCGCGTTTGAAATTGTTCTAAATCTGCTGGATGCAATCAACAATGTGGAGTCTAACCGTATGGATGGCGTGGAGCAGTTCGTGCAGTCCTTGCTTCTGTTCCACAATGTACGAATTTCCGAAGATCAGTATTCCGCTTTGCGGCAGGACGGCGCGATTCAGTTTGAGGATATTGACCCGCAGAAAAAAGCGGAGATCAAAAACCTTGTCACGGAGCTGAATCAGACGCAGACACAGACCCTTGCGGACAATCTGTATAACACAGTGCTGACCATCTGCGGTATGCCAAATAGAAACGGAGGGTCTTCCACTTCTGATACTGGCTCTGCGGTCATCATGCGTGATGGATGGTCTGCGGCAGAAGCAAGAGCAAAGGATTCCGAGCTGGTGTTCAAGCGTTCCGAAATAGAGTTCCTGAAAGTGCTTTTGCGGATTTGCAATGACTTGAGCGATTTGTCTTTGAAACTGTCTGCAATCGAGATCAGATTTACCCGGAGGAACTACGAGAATATTTCCGAAAAGGCAAATGTGCTGGTAACCATGCTGGGCAATGGGAAAATTGCGCCACAGCTTGCATTTACACATTGCGGTCTATTCAGCGATCCGCAGCTGGCATACAAGATGAGCATGGAATATGTCGAGGAAAACGGAGGAAACAATGGAATTAACGCTGGAGATGGTACGGGCGATCAACGAAATTCTCAAGAGCCGCAATCAAGCGGAGGTGAAAGTGGAGCACGGGAAGATCGTAGTAATCGAAGTGCGTAGGAAAAAGAAATACTGAGTGGGTCTGGCAAGGGCTTGACCGACAGCCGAGGGGCTATCCGAAAGGGTAGCCCCTTTATTTTTTCGATTTACCCGCCGTAAGGTGATAAATGGTCAGGGACGACCTAAAAACGCAAACGGGAGACAACCCGCAAAAACAGAGAATAGTGCTGAGTGAACAGCCTTGTTAAACGCAGGAGGTAATCAAAATGGCAAAAATCGACACCAGCAGAATCGCCGGTTATGCGGACATGTCTTTGGAGGACAAGCTGAAAGCGCTGGAAGCGTTTGAGTATAACGACAACGCATCCGAGCTTGAAAAGCAAAAAGCGGCAGTTTCCAAGGCAAATTCCGAGGCCGCAGAGTGGAAAAGGAAACACAATGCTTTGCTGAGCGAGGACGAACAGAAGAAACAGCAGCAGGCGGAGGACATTGCCGCTATGCAAAAGGAGCTGAATGAGCTTCGCCGCGACAAGACTGTGTCGCAGTACACGGCCAAGTTCATTGCACAAGGCTATGACGAAAAGCTTGCTGCCGATACCGCCAAGGCAATGGCTGACGGCAACACTGATAAGGTGTTTGCCAACCAGCAGGTTTTTTTGGAGACATACGCAAAGCAGGTGAAAGCCAGCGCAATGCAAGGCACACCCAAGCCTGCTTCCGGATCCGGAACGAATGGTGCAGACTTTTCCAAAAAAGCTGCCGATGCGCAAAGCACCGGCAATTTTGCGGAGGCGGCGTACTATACCCGCCTAATGAATCAGGACAACAACACACAGTAAAGGAGAATGAATTAAAATGGCAGATACTTTTGCTACCAGTTTTGCAGTGCTGAACTACTCCGGGATGCTCTTTAACAAGGGCAACACCCGCACCCCTCTGTCTTCCATCATCGGAAGCCGGGCAAAAATCACCAACCATGTCGAGTTCGTCACAGGGCAGGAATACAGCTCTGCCGGCGGCGCACAGCCCGCAATCAGCGAGACCGCGTCCCTGACTGCACCTGATGCAACCGTGGTGACCCGCACCCAGAAAACCAATGTCACGCAGATTTTCCAAGAGACCGTAGGTGTTTCCTACGCCAAGATGTCCAACATGGGCACTCTGTCCGGCGTGAATATCGAGAATCAGCAGGCAAACCCCATCAATGAACTGGATTTCCAGGTGGGCGCAAAGATTCAGAAGATTGCCCGGGATATGGAGTTCACCTTCATCCAGGGCGCATACAACAAGGCCGCGGACGATTCCAAGATCAACAAGACCCGTGGCCTGACCACCGCCATTACCACCAATGTTACCGCTATGGCATCCAAGCCCCTGGGCCTGTGGGATGTAGCCGACATGGTGAAGAAGATTTACGGACAAAACGCCCCCACAAATGGCCTGGCGCTGTGGTGCGATGCCGTGACCATGTTCCAGATCAATGCGGATGCCGTGCAGAACGGTCTTACCGTGGTTCCCGCCGCCCGTGAGATTAACGGTATCGCGCTGTCCAGCGTAATCACTCCCCTTGGTGTGGTTTATCTGTACCTGGGCGAGTGCCTGCCCGCTGGCACCGCACTGCTGCTGAATCTGGATGTTATCGCCCCTGTGTACCAGCCTGTTCCCGGCAAGGGTAACTTCTTCCTGGAGCAGCTGTCCAAGACCGGTGCTGGTGATAAGTATCAGCTGTTCGGCCAGGTAGGTCTTGACCACGGCCCCGAATGGTATCATGGCAAGTTCACCGGTATTTCCACCGATTTCACTGCGCCCACCTACAGCCGCAGCGTGTTTATTGCCAATGACGCAAGCAATCCTGTAAACACCAAAGCTGTGACCGGCTGATAAAGGAGGGCGGGAAGTATGACCGAAGCTGAAAAGACCGAGCTTTTAGCTACTATGACAGACCAGCAAGGAAGTGTGCTTTCCGCCTACCTTGCTATTGCTGGTGATAAAGTGCTGCGCAAACTATACCCGTTTGACGACACGATTAAAGAAGTCCCCGAACGGTATCACATGACCCAAGTGGAGATTGCCGCATATCTGCTGAACAAGCGCGGAGCAGAGGGCGAAACAGCGCACAGCGAGAATGGTATTTCCCGCTCCTATAAAGACGGCGATGTTCCGTCCTCCCTTTTGCGTGACATTGTCCCTTATGCGGGGGTGGTGAAATGAGATGTATGGATCGGAACAAATCGGCATTTTGGTATCTCCTGTATGACGGGAAAACTATGAATATGTCCGATGACGGCTACGAAACCGGGCAAATGTCCGTGAAATACAAGGACGCAGTGAAAATGCTGGCGAATATCTCCCCTGCATCCGGGGCGGCGCAAGTGGAGCAATTTGGGCAATTTGTTTCCTATGACAAGGTCATCGTCACGGATGACATGGATTGCCCCATTGCAGAAGATACCGTTTTGTTTGTGGACAAAAATCCGGAATATAAGGACGAGAAACCGCTTTATGACTACATCGTAAAGCGCGTGGCCAAATCCCTGAATTCTATCTCTATTGCCATAAGCAAGGTGAATGTGTCGTGAAGCACAAGGTTGTTACCACCCTCTCTCCATCCGGCGTACAGCAGATGATCGATTCCGTTCGGGAGTACCGGGAATGGATAAAAAGCGGCTGCGCAAGGCTTTTGGAACGCCTTACACAAGAGGGATACGAAGTGGCAAGCGCAGGCTTTGCTAGCGCCAAATATGACGGCACAAACGATGTAACCGTGTCTGTCGAAGATCGAGGAAAAATAAAGGCCGTTGTCGCCGTTGGCGGCACGGTCTTATTTATTGAATTTGGCACAGGCGTAACATACCCGGATAATCACCCGGAAGCAAGGGACTTGGGAATGGCGCGCGGAGAATATGGACAAGGACGCGGGAAACAATCCACATGGGGCTATTACGGAGAACCCGGTACAAACGGAACCGTTGTAGGCGAAAGAGCAAAGGGGACGCTTGTTCTTACACATGGTAATCCGGCCAATATGCCC
>ERZ772820.1877-NODE-1877-length-15718-cov-3.127881_pt1 | contig 15718 bp, 13 predicted proteins | sample MGYA00511377_ERZ772820 | MGnify/ENA primary metagenome ERZ772820 (study PRJEB29015, sample SAMEA2737684) | human gut metagenome | biome: human gut; feature: human-associated habitat; material: faeces | place: China | collected 2012 ...
AGTGCAACACGTCCGGCAGCCCCCGGTATATCCTCATCGTCTGGCAGATATGAGCCGTATATCAGAGTTCCGTTTCCCGCAACTGAGAGTGAGAAGAATGCCTGTCCCAGCGCAAATATCCATGTCTTTGGATCTGCAAGTACCTTTGGCTCTATGCGGAAGATGTATTTGTATCCCTCTATAGCTCCCGGCTGGCATGCCGCATATATGGCCAGGATGATGAACAATACGAAGAACGCCGGCATCAGGACCTTGTTGGCCTTCTCAATACCGTTGCCCACGCCGAACATAAGGATGGTGATTCCGATGGCAAGTGCAATGATCTGCCATGCATTGTTGCCAAATGAAGATGCCATTCCGCCGAAGTTTGAAGCAAAGCCGTCTATATCCTCCGGTGACAGTGTGCTTCCGGTGAAAGCTCCGATCATGTATTTCAGTATCCAGCCCATGACGACCGTGTATCCGATGGCCATTGCCAGTGCGCCGAGCACAGGTATGCCGCCCAGCAGTTCACCGAGCTTTCGCTTGCCCTTTTTCTCCATAGCGATTCCAAATGCATCGATTGGACCGGATCTTGTAGCTAGTCCGAAGCTCATCTCTCCGATAACTCCGGTGAATCCGATGAGTACCACAAATATAAAATATGGTATGAGATAGGATCCGCCTCCGTACATGGAGACTCTTGTAGGGAACATCCAGATGTTGCCCATGCCCACGGCAGAGCCGATGCAGGCCAGGATGAAGCCCCATTTGTTGTTAAAAGATTCTCTCTTTTTCATGTATAATTCCTCCCAAATGTGTTCGTTACCGCATTGGCGGACCTCCCTCATAGTCCGTAAATTACGTTAACTTAATTAATATACATGAATATCATTTGGAAGTAAATTAAATAATGTGGACATGACTTAAAACATAGCTGCAAAAGCAAGAATTTAATTGAAAAATAACCGGCAGGTGGCGTACAATGTACCAGAAAAATGGAAAAAGTTATTTGAATATTATCTGAGAGGTGAGAAGATTGACAGAGGACAGATATGAACATATAGTACATCCATTTCCCCCACTCTACGACGAGGAATCAAGGATACTCATACTGGGAAGCCTGCCATCGGTGAAGTCCAGGGAGCAGATGTTCTTCTACGGACATCCACAGAACAGATTCTGGAAGGTCATCAGCAGAGTGCTTGGCGAGAAACTTCCGGTGACCATAGATGATAAGAAAGCCATGCTGCATGCACACCACATAGCCCTGTGGGATGCGATCTACAGTTGTGACATCATAGGTTCAAGCGACAGCAGTATAAAGAATGTTACGCCCACGGATCTGTCGAAGATAGTGGAAGCTTCCAAGGTCACAAAAGTGATATGCAACGGCAAGACCTCAGGAAAGTATTATGCAAAATATCAGCAGAAGATACTTGGCATAGAACCTGTTATACTTCCGTCCACAAGCCCGGCAAATGCTGCGTTTTCGGTGGATAAGCTGGTTGACATCTGGGGCGCTGAGATACCGGATATATGCAAATTATAGACAGAAGATAAACTCATACATAACATTTTCTAAAGCTTTCTGTAGAATGATGTACAACGAGTGAGAATATGTTATCATAGAGACCGCAGCCGGATTGAGTCAGATATCCGCTGTGAATATAGAATATTCATAATGAAGTTAAAAGGAGAGAGAAGAGATGGCATTAAGTTTTATCGAGATACTTAAGGTAGTATTCCTTGGTATCGTGGAGGGAGTCACAGAGTGGCTCCCGATCAGTAGCACAGGACATATGCTTCTTGTGGATGAATTTATCTCACTGAATGCGAGCACTGATTTCAAGGAAATGTTTTTCGTGGTGATACAGCTTGGAGCGATACTTGCTGTCGTGACCATATTTTGGAATAAGATGTGGCCTTTCCAGCTCAAAGACAAGACACAGCCTGTCATGAAGAAAGATACTTGGAGTATGTGGTTCAAGACAGTTGTTGCATGTATACCTGGAGCGATAGTTACGATACTGTTTGATAATTACATAGAGGCGCATTTGCACACAGCGGTTGTCATAGCGATTGCCCTTATTTTCTATGGAATAGCATTTATTGTGATTGAGAACTGGAACAAGACCAGAACACCGAAGGTTGAGACGCTGAACGACATAACATACAAGACAGCATTTCTTATAGGTATGTTTCAGGTGCTCTCCATCATACCGGGTACATCCCGTTCAGGTGCCACCATCATAGGCGCTCTGCTCATCGGTGTATCAAGAGTGGCAGCAGCGGAGTTCACATTCTTCCTTGCGGTTCCGGTTATGTTCGGACTCAGTGCTCTGAAGATGATCAAATTCGGACTGTCATTTACAAGTGCTGAGTTCGCTATACTTATTATAGGTTGTGTCGTTGCATACCTTGTATCCATTGTTGTCATCAAGTTCCTGATGAGCTACATCAAGAAGCATGACTTCAAGATATTTGGCTGGTACAGGATCGTGCTCGGAGTTATAGTTCTTGCATATTTTGCCTTATTTGCATAGCTTATAAATAAATAAAATCAAAAATTGCATAATATATATAGTATGTGCTATAATGCCCATGAATTGTGCATTATAGCACATATTAACATTGTGATAAAATTTTATGGGAGAAGAAAGATGGCAAAGGTTTCAATCATCATTCCAACATATAACGTAGAGATGTATCTGGTGGAGTGTATGGATAGTGTTGTAAATCAGACATTGAAGGATATCGAGATCATATGTATCAATGACGGATCTACAGACAGTTCACTTGAAATATTAAAGGGATATGCGGAGAAAGACGACCGTATCATTATTGTTGACAAGGAAAATGGCGGTTATGGAATAGGCATGAATATCGGTCTTGATAAGGCTACAGGTGAGTATATTGGTATAGTTGAGCCTGATGATTTTGTGCCACTTAATATGTATGAGGAACTGTACAACAAGGCGGTTGAGAACGACCTTGACCTTGTAAAGGCAGATTTCTATAGATTTAAGCGCAACGATGACAATGGCAACATGACTTTGGTGTACAACCACTTGTCACCGAATGCAGAGGATTATAATGTTGTGTTCAATCCAAGCGAGACACCAAGTGCGATCCGTTTCATTATGAACACATGGAGTGGAATCTACAAGAGAAGCTTCATAGAGGAGTATCATATCAGACACAACGAGACTCCGGGAGCATCATTCCAGGACAATGGTTTCTGGTTCCAGACATTTATATATGCCAAGAGAGCTATGATAGTGAACAAGCCATATTATATGAACCGCAGAGATAACCCGAATTCATCTGTTCACAGCAGAGAGAAGGTATACTGTGTCAATGTTGAGTATGATCACATCAGAGATATACTTGTAAAGGATCCCGAGATCTGGGAGCGTTTCAGAGGCGTATACTGGCTCAAGAAATACCACAATTACAACGAGACGATCAGGAGAATCGGACCTGAATTCAAGAAGGATTATATAAGAAGATACAGCTCCGAGTTCAAGAGAGCAATGGAGATGCAGGAGATTGATCAGACTATATTTACAAAGCTTGAGTGGGCGAACATCCAGTTTATCATCAAGTCCCCTGACGATTACTATTATACAAGAATCGCATGTACAGATCGTGAGCGCAAGCTTGAGAGAGAAGTCAGGAGACTCCGTGGTCTGGTTCATCAGACCCGTGCAGATCTGGACAGAGTGAAGAAGACACCTACATTCAGGATCGGTGCGGTCATTATGTTCATACCTAGAAAGATCAAGAGTTTATTTAGTCGAAACAAATAGAGGTAAAGCTATGGGTACAAAGGTATCAGTTATTCTTCCTGTTTACAATGTGTCTGATTATCTGCGCCAGTGCATGGACAGCATAGTGGGTCAGACACTTAAGGATATAGAGATCATTTGCGTGGATGATGGCTCCACAGATGATTCTCTGGCGATATTGAAGGAATATGAGGCGAAGGATCAGCGTGTAAAGGTTATACAGCAGGCAAATGCCGGAGCCGGGGCAGCGAGAAACAAAGGTCTTGAGATCGCGACCGGAGAGTATCTTTCATTTCTGGATTCCGATGATTTCTTTGAGCCGGACATGCTGGAAAAGGCATGGAGCAAGGCTCACGAGACCAGAGCTCAGGTAGTTGTGTTCAGATCAGATCAGTACAGAGAGGATCTTCAGGAATTTGTTCAGGTCAGATGGACACTTCACGAGAAGGAGCTTCCACCGTACAGACCAATGTATTTTCGTAATTTCACGGGCAATATATTCAAGGTATTTGTGGGATGGGCTTGGGATAAGCTCTTCAGCAGGGAATATGTTGAGGAGAACCATTTCCGATTCCAGCAGCTCAGAACTTCGAATGATATGCTGTTCGTATTTTCAGCGATAGCATTTGCAACAAATATAGAGATAGTGGACGAGGTGCTTGCACACCAGAGAAGAAACAATCCAAAGTCATTGTCCAACACCAGAGAGAAGTCATGGCAGTGCTTCCACGAGGCTCTTGTGGCACTCAAGGCGGCGCTTGAAGCCCACGGCAATTTCTGGGAGTATGAGCAGGATTACATCAACTATGCACTGCATTTCAGTCTGTGGCATCTGGAGACCATCACAGGACCAAAGAAGGAGGTTCTGTTCAACAAACTTAAGGAAGAGTGGTTCGAGGAGTTTGGTATCAAGAGTCTTTCAGAGGAGTGCTTCTACAACAAGACCGAGTATGGCAAGTACAAGGTTATCATGGATAAGACCTTTGAGGAGTATGAGAAGGCAACAGCATAGAAAAGAAAAACAGTTTCACCAGTCGATCGGTGAAACTGTTTTTTTGTGGACAAATGTGTGTATCAGAACAGGTCCATAGCACCTATGATGCCCTGATTTCCCTCGAGCCCTGCGGGAACAATGTATGTGTCGGTGTCCTTGACCTGTGGCATGTCGATGTAACCTGACAGCAGTTCAGTGTAGTAATTGCGGATCATAGGGAACAGGAATTTGTTGTCCATGACTCCGCCGCCAAGGACGATCCTCTCAACTGAGTAGCACATGGTGTAGTTGACCAGTGCCTCAGCTATATAAAATGCTTCAAGATCCCATACCGGTGAGTCGGCTGGGATGTCTTTGCCTTTCATTCCGGTTCTGCGCTCAAGCATAGGGCCGGATGCAAGACCCTCTACACAGCTCTGGTGGAATCGGCAGGTACATGGTATATCATCGCCGGTTCGTCTAGGGATGAGGATGTGGCCTGTCTCCGGGTGTTCCATGCCGTGAATGAGTCTGCCATCGGATATTATACCGCCGCCGATGCCGGTTCCAACAGTGAGGTACATTCCCGAGTTGAGTCCTTTCAGTGCTCCATACAGGTATTCACCCCAGGCTGCTGCGTTTACGTCTGTGTCCACCACAACCAGGCAGCCAAGCGCATCCGTAAATGCTTTGTAAAGGCTGAATCCCTCCCAATCTTTCTTGGGACTCCTCATGATGGAGCCGTAGGTAGGGGAATTAGGATTGATGTCGGCCGGGCCAAATGTACCGATTCCGAGAGCGGATATGTCATATTTCTTAAAGTAATCTATCATGGCAGGCACGGACTGGTCAGGTGTGCCCGTCGGTATGGATATTCTGTCTATTATATTCTTGTCTGCATCGCCTATGGCACAAACCATCTTGGTGCCACCGGCTTCAAGTGCGCCGTAGTACATATTTCCTCCTTGGTGCCATGTTTATATGGCAGAAATTTTTCAAAATTATATACATTATATATGCCGTGTCACTTATCTTCAAGCCCGGATTTGCGTCGGTACTTGTGAAATATAAAAGAGAATTGGTGTACGCTTTTTTGGGCACTTGACAAGATAAGATAGAGCCATACTAAGGAGCTTGATAGAGGCTTGAAGCTTGGAAGATAAAGTGTACAGGAGGCGTGATCATGATAAAAGGATATTTTGTTTCGGAAGGGTATATGGGATATGTGGACGGAGAGTACCAGCTTTTCGCTGATGAAAGAGATTATGTTGAGTATATAGAAGATTAGCCATTTAGCTTCTTGACCTTAGCATAACTTATGTTATGATGAGGCATATGGGTTAATACACAGGGATTACAATACGGATGGTGCTGCTATGAAAATCTGCAAGGTGATTCATGAGCTTGTATATCATGGATAATCTAAATATATACAAGGAGCAAACATAGTGGAAAAGGTATTGAACAAAAAAGAATATGTTATGGATATGACAGAGGGAAGCAGTATGAAACTGATCATGAAGTTCTCAGTTCCGCTACTTATAGGCAATCTATTTCAGCAGGTATACAGCCTGGTTGATTCGATAGTGGTTGGTCGTCATCTAGGGGCAAATGCGCTTGGCGGTGTGGGATCAGTTGGAATGATCAGTTTCCTGTTTTTTTCTTTGTGCAATGGAATGGCATCTGGAATAGGTGTTGTCATATCAAGATATTTTGGAGCGAAGAAAGAAGAGCAGGTAAAAAAAGCCATAGCAAATGCATTGTTTGTCATATTGGCGGTTGGCGCACTCATGAGTATACTGGGATATTGTTTTGCGGGGCCTATTATAAGGCTAATGAAGACCCCTGCAGAGACATTTGACTACGCATATACATACATGAGGATCACCTGTGGATTTACGATAGCGGTGGCTATTTATAACGGAATTTCTGCTGTGCTAAGGGCACTTGGGGATTCAAAGACCCCACTTATATTTCTCATGATTGCTTCTGCCATAAATGTTGTGCTTGATATAGTGTTTGTCATATACATGGATATGGGCGTTGCCGGTGCCGCATATGCAACGGTTCTCAGTCAGATCCTGTCTAGCGTTGGCTCTATATGTTATGCGGTGAAAACCAATCCCTATTTCAGACTGAAGAGAGGCCATTTCAAGTTTGACAGAGATATAATGAAGGAAGATTTCAGTATCGGTATACCAATGGCGGTTCAGACTTCCATGATATCAATATCCTGCTCAATACTGCAGACCCTTATAAATGGATATGGTCCGGAGGTAATGGCTGCATATACTGCAACAGGAAAGGTTGAGGGAATCATATTCCAGCCGTTTAGTTCTCTGGGACTTGCATTGTCTACATTTGCAGGACAGAACTGTGGCGCACGCAAGTACGAAAGGGTGCGCAGAGCGGTATGGCAGACAGAGCTCATCACGCTGGCTCTTGGTGCAGCATTGTTCTGTCTGGTAGCAGTTTTCAGGGAAAATGTTGTGGGATTTTTCGTGACGGAGGAGAATGTCATAAGGCTTGGCGCAAAGGGACTTGTGATATCCGGAAGTATGTATATTGCACTTGGAACGATATATACCATGAGAGGCGCATTAAATGGAATGGGGGATGTGGTGTTCTCCATGCTGAATGGTGCTCTTGAGGTGGGAGGAAGGATAGTATTTGCACTGATACTGATGTATGTGTTAAAGATGGGATTCTGGGGAGTGTGGTATACGAATATATTTACATGGATTGTGATAGCACTCACCGCATCTGTGAGATTTTCTGTGTATATAAGAAAGTGTCAGAGAGAAGATGACGGTACGGAAAATGCATAGATAATAATTAATATAGCAAGGACGCCTTTTGGGGGGCGTCCTTCTTCGATTCAATCACATTGATACTCCAAGGGGTATAGGTGTTATGAATTAGCATACTTTATATTTTGACAAAAATTCAGCACTATATTATCTTTAATACAGAATAAACAGGAGATGACCATATATGTCAGGGGAAAGATCAGTGGATGTTGAAAAAATAAATAATAATGAAAAAGGCTTTGAACCGGCGCATATCAGAAGTGTGATCTCGCTGGCTCTGTTCAGCTTTGTATTTCTGGGTATGGAATTCTTCTTCGACAGCAGGGCTGCGGAGTTTGTGGATGCCAGAAGTGTTCTGTTGTATCAGAGCGTGATACTGCTGGCCAGTGCGGTGGGACTATTCATATATGCACTGATTGAGAGATATGTCGGCAGCAAAATCAAACAGATAATAATTATTACTTTGAATATAGTGGAGGTTGCCGCGCTCGCAGCGATAATACTGTGTTCCGGCAAATTGATACTGTTATATGGAATTATATTCTTTATTGTGTGTGGTGTTATGGGAGGACGCGTGTATCACGATGTGAGCCGCGATTATACGGATAGAAAGCATCTTACGGTAATTGTGGGAATTTCATATGCACTTGGACTGCTTCTGCAGTATATCAATTATAATCTTATAGACAATGTGATCCTGCGTATGGTTATGTTCTCGCTGGCCATAGTGGCACTTGCAGTGATACTTTTTCTGGCCAGAGATGAATACGCAGAAGCGGACACATACATGGTAGATGAGCGGAACAAAACGGATTGCAAAGAAAAATGTGACGAAACAACTCCTGATAGCGGATCGGTGGCTGTGGCGCTTGTGATGGTTGTTCTTCTTATGACGTTTATATTTTCCGCACTGGATAATGTTGTGACCGTTGTCCACGCTGAGGGCGGGGCAGATGTGGGGCAATGGCCAAGGTTGTTTCTCGCATTAAGCGGAGTTGCAGCAGGCTTCTTGTTTGATATAAAAGATCAGCGCTTTATGAATCAGATGATGTACTGCGTTACAGTGTTGTCCGTTATAGCCATGCTTATCATAGAGTTTGGAGGGGCATTTATCATAGGTCTGATTGTATTCTATCTTGCAGCCGGATTCTTCGTAGTGTATTTCACGACAGGATTCATAAATGTATCCTATGGAATGCGTTGGTCAGCGCTTTGGTCTGGTGCCGGAAGGGCAGTCAACAACATTGGTGCGGGTATTGTGGGAATAATATCATATATGCTGATAGATTCCCCCGGAATCATGGTTATGAGTGTAGTGGTCATATTGTTGCTCGTACTTATAAGCATTGCGGTATTTGTGCTTGAAAATCTACAGAAGGAACAATATAGACGATATGATGAAGAAAAAGTGACGAAATCGGCGGAGAATTCTAACGCAAGAGTTGAGGTTGATTTTGAATGCTTTGCAGATGCTCATCACCTCACTGGACGTGAGCGGGAGGTGTTGCAGAAGTTGCTTGTATCTGATGGCAGTGTACAGGATATAGCGGATGAGCTGTACATATCAAGGGCATCCCTATATAGGCATATATCTTCCATGAATGAGAAGACTGGAACGAAGACCAGAGTAGGCCTTATTCAGTATTATTATGGATGGCATGAGGAATGATGATTGCGTGAGAGTTGATTGCTATGGAAGTATAAGTGTGCCAGATTGAAAATACACATATGGATTAGATAAAAGTGATGAATGAATGTAAAATTGAATATATAGCACATATTGAGACATATGTAACGTTATGAAAACGACAGCAGATGACTATAATCTATGACATAAAACAACAGGTGAGTTACTTACCTGTAGACGAAGAATATCATAGAAGGGGGAATGACTATGAAGCATTTCAGGAGATTGACATTTCTGCTGTCGTTTATTTTTATTCTGACGGTAGGCGGTGTCGCGGCGATGGCTGCGAACAATGGACCATGTGAAGATGAGGAAGAGAGCTATGCATATGTTCAGTTTTACAATTTGGAGAAAGACGACATGATATATGTGTACAGTTTCAGAACTCCACAGGAAGGAATAGCGACAAGTGCAAAAGGTGCAGTATATGACAAAAAAACAAATACGCTGACACTCACCAATTGTAATATGCCAGACTATGTGCTCAGCATGAATATGATGGGAGACAATTTCAAGATCAAACTGGTTGGTTCAAGTCACATAGGTATGTTGTGTGCCTGGGGATATGGATATGGCGGTTCGGTTGAGATTGTTGGTGATGGTAAGTTATATGTCAATGAGGAACATAAGAAGTCAGATGCCATAGTATTACAGCCGGAAGGAACAAAGTCTTACTTCAGGATAAGTGGGAATGCGGAAGTGTATGTATATGCAGGTAAAACAGATGGAAGTATTGTTATAGCAGATTATACAACTGTTGCTGATTGCTTTGTCGTGAATGGACTCACTGGTCTGAAAAAGGAGCAGGCGTCCGAGATGAGGTATGATGAAATACAGGCGATTATTGTAGACATGGAGAATTCACATGATTGTCACGTATATACAAAGGGCGATAATGGAAAAAAATATACAGTAGAAGATTATGTCAGAACTTACTATAACGATGATGGCAGTATAAAGGCAGAAAATGTCAAGGGATACACGTTATATGAGCTTATGCTGATGCCTGGATATACAGGCAAATATTATATGTGTGAAATTGATGCCACGGATGGTGTTTTTGATCCGGAAAAGTACGGTTATACAGATACGGAAGAAAACGTAAATGGGTATTCATACAGATCAACTATGCCGGCAAAAGTATATATTGATCAGAATACTGGTGACCGGTGCGTATTTATGCGTGATGCAGTAGATGATAGTTATAAAGAGTTTGAAAATTTTAAGTATGATATCAAAGGTGAACTCGGAGATGTGACGGATAAATATGGAAATGTTATGTCGTACTGTATGGTTGAAAAGTCTAAGGATAATGTGAAATTCACAGATGTTGAGTTTGATGATCCTGATTATTTATTGTCACAAGGTTATAAGATTTCAGGTGAACTGGAGTACATAAAGGGACTTTATAAAGTGTACAGCAATGCCAAGTCGGCAGTTCTCACTTCAAAGACCCAGACTGTTTGTAAGCATACATCAAAGGTAAATAAGGTTACGAAAAAGGCGACAATGACGACCGATGGAATCATAACCACAACATGTAAATCCTGTGGCAAGAAGCTTTCAACATCAAAAATCGCCAAAGTGTCTACGGTTAAACTGAGCGCGGTGTCATGTGTATATAATGGCAAAGTCAGAACACCAGCCGTTCAAGTGAAGGATTCAGCTGGGAAGGCTCTGGTAAAGAATACAGATTACAAGGTCACCTACAGTGCGGGGAGAAAAAATGTAGGAAAATATTCGGTCAAGGTCACATTGTGCGGAAATAAATATAAGGATTCGAAGACAATGTATTTCACCATCAATCCGAAGGGAACCACCATTGCTGCGACTGCGTCCGGCAAGGGCAGCATGACAGTCAGATGGAACAAGCAGATGACACAGACAACAGGTTACCAGTTACAGTATTGTGCAAATAAGAATTTCAGAAGTGGCACAAAGGTAAAGACTGTAAGCAAGAACAAGACGATCAGAATAAGTGTCAAGAAGCTTGCGAGTAGAAAGACATACTATGTACGTGTGAGAACCTACAAGACAGTAAAGATAAATGGAAAGTCAGTGACATTTTACTCTGAGTGGAGCAAGGCGAAATCTGTTAAAGTAAAATAGCTTAATTACATCATTTTGAACAACGGGGCGTATACAGAACATAACAACAGTTTTGTATACGCCCCACTTTTGGTGTGCAAAACAGGCAGATGGTATTATAATATACAAAGGCGATGTGAAGCTTCAGCCATGTACAAAGATGGATGACTGGTGCTTCAGTATACAGACAGGAGTTATTATGAAGAAGATACTTGTGGCGGTTGACTCTTTCAAGGGAAGCATGACGAGTCTTGAAGCGGGGAATGCCATAAAAAAAGGAATAAAGTCAATATTGCCGGATACAGAGGTCAGGGTACGTCCTGTGGCTGATGGCGGAGAGGGCACTACTGATGCTCTTATATATGGAAGAGATGGTGTCAGCAGAGAGCGATGTTATGTGACCGGACCGCTTGGTGATAGGATCACTGCGGAATATACAATATATAATGCCGCAGACGGGCGAACTGCTGTCATGGAGATGGCAGCGGCGGCGGGGCTTCCACTTGTTCCGGAGAACTGGAGAGATCCGATGCATACGACTACATATGGTGTCGGTGAGATGATAAATGATGCCGTTTCAAAGGGATGTGAGCGTTTTATCATCGGGATAGGTGGTAGTGCAACGAATGACGGCGGGATAGGAATGCTTCAGGCTCTTGGATTTTCCTGTCTTGACGTGAATGGTCATGAGGTGCCATATGGGGCAGAGGGGCTTGGAGTCCTTGAAAGGATTGTTATTCCAGGGAAGATGCTTGTCCGTAAGAATTCATCAGAGCTGGCTGTAGCAGATCCTGTCGATACGCCAATTGTAGGCACTGCTGCGATATCTGGTGCAGGTGCTGTCGATGAGTCATGTGTAGATGATGATGACTTTGCATACAGACTATCACGCTGTACATTTAGTATCGCCTGTGACGTGACTAATCCCCTTGTGGGGGAGCTAGGGTGCAGCCGTGTATTTGCACCGCAGAAGGGTGCAGATGCGGAGACGGTGGAAATCATGGATGGCTACATGAAAAACTATGCTGACGTTGTGGAAAGATCAGCTGAGGGAAAGTCTGACAGAAACACTCCGGGCGCCGGCGCTGCGGGCGGACTTGGATATGCGTTTCTCATGTTCCTAGGTGGAAAACTTATGCCGGGAATAGATATAGTTCTGTCAGAGATAGGGCTTGAGGCGGATGTAGAGTGGGCAGATACTGTCATAACCGGTGAGGGCAGGATAGATGCCCAGACCATGATGGGAAAGACACCGGCGGGAGTTGCAAGGCTTGCAAAGGAACATGGTAAATATGTGATCGCCATAGGAGGATGTCTTGGGGATGGTGCGGAGAACTGCGTCAAAGAAGGATTGTTCAATGAGTGTTACGCAGTGAACAATGTGCTTGGTATAGATGACAGTGATTCGGAGCAGGTGAGAACGGCGATGAAGCCTGAAAATGCTGCGGCGAATTTGACGACGTGTGCCGCAAAGATCACAGAACTTAAGGAACAGATGTCGGCACGTGTGTGCAGACCTGCACTGCTTAGATAGATATGGGATTGAATTTGTTTGAAACAGAATCAGAGGCGTGTGAATTTTTTCTGCAAAAAATGAAGAGATATGCAAGGAAATAAATTTACTACTATATAATACGAGGAGAATAAAAAGATGACAAGAGAAGAAGCGTGGGAATTACTCACAGAGTACAACAAGGATGAGTTTCATCTGGAGCATGCACAGATCGTAGAGGGAACCATGAGGTATTTTGCAAGGGAACTTGGTTATGGCGATGAGGAAGAGTTCTGGGGAATAGTCGGACTGCTTCACGATCTGGACTTTGAACAGTATCCTGAGCAGCATTGCATCAAGTCCCAGGAGATCATGAGAGAGCACGGTGTTGACGAGAGGATCATACATGCGACGGCAAGCCATGGCTATGGTATCACGGTTGACATAAAACCAGAACATGAGATGGAGAAGGTTCTCTATGCTGTGGACGAGCTTACAGGACTTATCGGAGCGGTTACACTTATGAGACCATCAAAGAGTGTTCAAGATCTGGAACTCAAGTCAGTTAAGAAGAAATACAAGAGCAAGGGATTTGCTGCGGGATGCTCCAGGGAGGTCATCGAAAGAGGTGCAGATATGCTTGGTTGGTCACTTGATGAATTGATCACCAAGACTATAGAGGCACTCAGGACATTCAGACCATGATCGGGGGTATAAAGAAAATCGGAGAATTTGTCCGCAAAGAGACAGTGCTCACCGTGGCACTTCTGCTGGCGGTGATATCGGCATTTATCGTGCCTCCGGACAGCGCGTATGTGGACTACATAGATTTCAGGACACTTGCGATACTTTTCTGTCTTATGACAGTGGTCGCGGGATTTTCACAGCAGGGGATGTTTGGCATCATAGCGAAAAGTATGATAAATCGTATGGGTTCGCTCCGGGCGGTGACAATTGTCCTGATATTCATGTGTTTCTTTTTCAGCATGTTTATCACAAATGATGTGTCGCTCATAACATTTGTACCGATGACACTCACGGTCCTTGGTATGGCAGGGGAGGAAGTACTCACCAGATGGATGGTGCCGGTGATAACCCTCCAGACCATAGCTGCGAACCTTGGCAGTATGCTGACACCCATAGGCAATCCGCAGAACCTGTATCTGTACGGACTTGCAGGGATCAGCGCAGGCAGGTTTGTATTGCTTATGCTGCCATATACAGTGGCATCGGCAGCGCTTCTTGTAATATGTGTCATAGTATGCATGAAAGGAAAAAACAGGCAGCTTGAGATCAGACTTTCAGGCAGTGATATACAGGTGAACAGGAAGCTGGTGGGTATATATAGCATACTATTTGTGCTGTCGCTGCTCACCGTGGCGCGGATCGTCCCATACTGGGTGACATTTGCGGTAGTGCTTGTGGTAGTCCTTATATGCCAGAGAAGATTGCTGCTGAAGGTAGACTATTCGCTGATATTCACATTTGTGGGATTCTTCGTGTTTATCGGAAACATGGGAAGAATAGAAGAATTTAGGACATTTGTGGAGAGTGTTCTTGGCGGGCATGAGATGATCACATCAGTACTTGCAAGTCAGGTCATAAGTAATGTGCCAGCGGCGGTGTTATTGTCGGGATTTACAGATAAATACACAGATCTGATAGTCGGTACCAATCTCGGAGGACTCGGAACTTTGATTGCATCCATGGCAAGTCTGATCTCATTCAAATACGTGGCGAGACAGGACAAGGGCGCCAGAGGAAGATATCTGGCATACTTCACATTTGCAAATGTGCTGTTCCTGGCGGTACTAATATGCATTTGGAATATAATAAAATAAACGTGCCTTACGATGAACAATATTCACTGCTGTCGTACATTGTGTAAGACTATTTTAGCCAAAAAAATATTGCCCTTAGATGGCAGTAGTCATAAAATAGAAAGGTAAGTTTCTTCAAATTAAGGAGGCAGATAATATGAGTAAGAATCTTGGTGCAAAACCTATGCTGGTGCCACAACCGGTCATGATGATCGGAACATACGATGCCGATGGCAATGCAAATGTCATGAATGCGGCATGGGGCGGAATAGTCGGAGCAAATGAGATCATATTTGACCTTGGAAGTCATAAGACTACCGAGAATATAAAGCTGAACAAAGCGTTCACAGTTGCCATTGCTGATGCAGAGCATGTGGCAGCCTGTGACTATGTGGGAATCGTGTCGGCAAATGACGAGCCAGACAAGATGAAGAAGGCTGGTTTTACAACCAGAAAGAGCGAGTTTGTAAATGCTCCAGTCATCAACGAGCTTTCACTGACAATGGAGTGCAAGCTCAAGGAGATCATAGACGGGGACAAGTTCCTCGGCGAGATTGTAAATGTTGTTGCAGACGACCGTATCCTGGGCGATGACGGCGAGATCACATATGAAGAGTTCCATCCTATCGTGTTTGACACCATCGGACATGGATATTTTGCACTCGGCGACAGGGTTGGCGATGCTTTCTCAGAGGGTAATAAGTTGAAGTAGACAAGCTTGTAACTTGGGAAAATCATCAAATTGTACATTGTAACATGAAAAAATTAGCCATTTTTGGAAGAAAAACCTTAATTTTTCAAGCAAATGTTCAATATACATATGGAAAAAGGCGAAATAATGTGATATAACAGACACATACAAAAAAGCACAAGCTAAAGTGAAAGGAAGATGTAGATATGGATAAGAAGAATATCGATTGGGCAAACCTTGGATTTGGCTATGTTCAGACAGATAAGAGATTTGTAGCAAATTATAAGGATGGAGCATGGGATGAGGGTACACTCACAGAGGATCCTAACGTAGTATTAAACGAGTGCGCAGGTGTTCTTCAGTACGCTCAGACAGTTTTCGAGGGAA
>ERZ772820.1896-NODE-1896-length-15618-cov-5.522907_pt1 | contig 15618 bp, 20 predicted proteins | sample MGYA00511377_ERZ772820 | MGnify/ENA primary metagenome ERZ772820 (study PRJEB29015, sample SAMEA2737684) | human gut metagenome | biome: human gut; feature: human-associated habitat; material: faeces | place: China | collected 2012 ...
CAATTAAATAATAATAGTAATATTAGAACAGATAGAATAGTATTGCAAGATGTAAAAATACCAGATAATAACAAGATAGTAACTATAGAATTAGTAGTAATTACTCAAAAAGGAATAATTATAATCAATACAGTTAATGTTTCAGGTATAATTACTGGAGGTCAATTTGAAACTTGTTGGTATTACAATAATAACAATGCTAAAATTTTAAATCCAATAAATATATCAGTAAACAACCAAAAATCATTGGCAAAATTCTTGAATATGAATAGAGAAAATATAATACCTTACATTGTAACACAAAATAATGCAAGTTTAAGAGATATACCAAATTGTGGAGATACATATAGAATTGTAAAAGAATCAGATTTATACTATTTTTTAGGTATACATTTAAGCATACTTCCAAAAATAATAACAAAAGATGAAATGAATAAGTATAAGAAAAAACTTGATAAAATGAACATCATAAAAGAATTATCAGATATGTAAATAAAACCGCTACGGCGGTTTTATTTTTTCCTTCATCTTCTCCCAATTATACAAAATAAGTGTTTTGCAACTTAGTATACAAGTTGCACAAAATTATTTAATCAATAAGAGTTCCCGCAACTCACGAAAGATAGAAGAAGCTGCATCAACTCTTGTATCTGCAACAATTAAATCATACATATCTTGACTTGTAGCGTTATGAAAGTCAATGCGTGACTTTACGACTTGCAAGTCATAAGACAGCAAGTCATATTTTTTAGTCATATATTCAAGAAGTAAGCGTAACTCAATGTCTGTCATTACTCAAACTCCTTTAAGTCTTTTAGGTATAATTCTATTTCTGATGGTAAATCAGAAAGAGAAATACCTTTAGACTTCAAAAACAATTCATACTTAGGATTAAATTTATAAGAAGAACGCTCAATCAAAAAATTCAAGAGAAATTCAATACCATATAGAGAGCAAAGAGTATAGAGTGCTCCGCTGTATGTGTTAAGATAGCTTACGACATTATCATCATCATATTCCTCACCAACTTTTTTATACAAAGACATAGAACCACGATATTCTAAAAATCTTTCCCAATACGATGTGATAGACCATCGGCGTTTGTTACTATCCGTTTCACTTGGAGTAACAAAACGAAGTTGGTTATTTAGAGTATTGAAAAAAACTTCACTGAAATTGAAATCTTGACAAATTAATTCTGCTAAAGTTTCAGCGTGTTTGTTTCTGCATTGCATTTCAAAGCGAACCCAATGCATAGAATCATCAATGATTTTTTGTTCGGCTTTTTTATCGTAAATTCTGTACATTAAATCAGACTTTTCAGAGCCGAAATAAAGAGTTTTTCCTTCAATATCTGAATCAATACTATATTCAAGTTTGCATTTATGGAAGCGTGTAACATAATTCTTTTTTAAGAAATCATCAGCAAGAAAATTAATATCAAGAACACCCTCAAAATCATCAAAAGCTAAATCCATACGAGTTATATTAATATCATCTAAATCTTCAACAAGATTTAACAAAAGATATGAAAGAGTTCTACTACTATTATCTTCAAAAGCCCTACAACCTTTACCAGACATATTAACCATAATACCCATATCGTGTACAACTCCCTTATCATCAACCCACTTAGAACCATCATAGCAAACAGAAATTCCATCAAAATATTCAGAAGATTTATAACCGTTAAAACCGTGATGTAAATCAATAAAATTATCTCTATCAATACCGAGAAGTTCAAAAACTTGATCTAAACTTCTTTTGCGTGTAGTAAAAGTAAGCCAGTCAATTAAAATACGATTTTTCTTTTCCATAACATAAAACCCCACTAATATATTTTTTAGTCTGAAAAGTTATTTCTGTATGTACGAATTACCCCCGTGTTACTAAACGGGGGTTTCCGCCGCAGTTGCTCAAAAAACGCAACTGCGGCGAATATCCTTTTTAAAAAATCAGTTAATAGCTTTTATCCAACGCAAGATGACTTGATAGCCATAGTAAACACCAATACAAAGCACCCAAGCGGATAATGTATCAATTATAAAAGCAAAATCAATAAAATAATTTACATAAGGTAGATATTGAGAAATTGGAGAATTAGAAAGTGCCTTAAATGGAGAATCAGGCAACATAAAAAGAACCCAACCAAGCACATCATTAAGAGCATTTCCCAACCAGTTAAATATATCTCTAAAAACATCCATATAAATGACCTCACTGAGCACCAATCATTTTACGAGTAATTAAGATCAATCCAATGACGAAAAGAAAAGAAGTACCATAACGAATTATAGGTACAATTGGATCAAGAAAACTAAAATCAATAGTTAAAGTATAATCAACTAAATAACTACCATCTTCAAGTTGCCAAATTTTGAATGGCAAATCAAATACAGGAGCTTTCGCAGGAGCATAAAAACCAGTAATCATATTATAAACATCTTTAGGTAAGCAGAAAGGGAACTTGTCAAAAAGTCCTGAGCTGTCAATCTTTGGCACTCCGTCTGGATAGCTGGCAGTATCTACATACTCTATAACATCAGCTTGTGTCATCTCATTTAGGGTAGTCATATCATTAGACTTAACGAGGTCATCAGGTACAGTAATACCAACACTTTGAGAGCCAGTATAAACATCCGGCACAGTACCAGTAATAGGCACGGGCAAAGCTCTATACTTATCAACATCATTAACATTTTTTTGACTATCTGTATAATGTCTAAGTCCTGCACCATCAAGCACAGTATAAAACATATCGCAAGGAGTATCAAAACTATAATAAGTTTTATTTGTATTATAATTCACAAGAGGTACGCAAGTATCATCAGTTGCATTAGATTTATTAGGATTAAAATCATCAGCATTAACAAAGCGATATTTACCATCTACACATTTTGTAAAATAACATAATGTGCCATCAACACTATACATAGATGTATTAAGATTACTATAAGGTGACACACTCAAAAAATTAAAACTACCAGTGCCAAAACGCTGATTGGTAAACGAAAAAGACACACGATTATTGAAGCTTTTATATGATTGCTCAATATCCGATTGTAAAGTACCCGAAAACTTATAATTACTATTGCCAGGAACAATATAAAAATAATAATGCAAATTAAAAGGATATACGCTAAACATAGAGCCATAACCATATTGACTATCATTATTAATCCAAGATTCGTTCTTATAAGGTAAATGAGGATAAATATATTTAAGAGGTGTCGCAGAATCAAGAGTTAACATACTATAATCACTAAGAGTGATTTGCACAGTACCACCATCACAATCAACACTAAATTGGCTATCAGCAGTAAAGCCAAGTGTGCCGTCCTTGCCAGCTATAATATTTGATGTTGCATCACTATAAGCATTACCGTACCAATACTCAATATCGCCTGTTATAATTTTCCAAGTCTCCGCATCAAACATCATTTTGAAACCATAACCTACATAGCTTGCAGCACCAACAATAGCAGTAACAGTTGTTTTGATATTATCAATAGTTGTCTTACTTGCTTTTGCTAAAAAGTCTTGTGCTCCTCCTCGCCATTCTGCGTCAGTGGCATATTTAATGCCTACGCTTAAAAAAATCGAGCAAACAGCAGTGATAATAATATCATCAACAACGGCTATTGCTTCCGCCCGTTCGGTCACTGGCAACAGTGCTAACACCAGTGTTAACATCATAACTAACGCAGTCAATATTAATCGTTGTTTTATCGTCTTGTTTTCGCTGTGTATCATTATCTGCAATCTGTTCATCTATAATCACCACCTTTGATTTACTCTTGGTTGCTTGAGTAGTAGCAGGCTTATCTATAAATAATGCCATTGTGTCATAACAAATTGCTTTGCGTCTATTAAATCTAATAATTGATTTTCCATTACAAAGATGTATGGGATACCAATACGAAATACATAGAAATAAACCACCAAATATCTTTGAAATAAGCAAAGTTAAAAAGTTAAAATTAGAAAGACTCCTATGCTTTACGTCATATTCTATTAACCCACGAATTTGTTTATCAAGCATTTTGTCATTTTGTGCAATCAAAATAAAATCGAAGTTAAAGTGTCCGTGATTAGCAAAAAAATTAATCCATTCAATTCTATCTTTTCTTGAAAAATCACGAGCATTAAACATAATAGAAGCTTCATCAATTACTACAAGTGTTTGAACATGTGTACCTTGTTTATGATGTTCTTGAGCATATTCAAGCAAATGGCGAGGAGTTATAAACTCATTTTTCCAATATTGATAATCGCCTTTTATTCGTTTAAATTTTCTATGCCAATCAAGCGGAAAATTGGTAATAACATTCTTACCAATTTTCAAGTCATCAAGAGCAATATAAACGGCGTGAAGACTTTTTCCACTTCGAGGTGTACCAGACATAAGCGTAATCATATATATATCAACTCCAAAAAGAGATAATTTAAAGAAAAACGGGTATGGAACATACGGAAATTGAACCATACCCGATTATAGGAAGATTAATTATTTCATAAACTTACGAACAAATTTAATGCCAATACCTGCAACAATAATAAAGCCAAAAACGGCAATACAAGCAGGTAAAACACTAGACATAAAGCCTACAGATTTATCACTAATTGTAGTAACACTATTAGAAAGAGCATCAGTAGCTTTTGTTAATGTTGAATCAAGAGTAGAACCAGCTCCATCAACAGCAAAAGTGCTTAAAGAAGAACCAAGCAAAAGAGCAGTTGCACCAGCACCGATAGAAGCATTACGGATTGTTAAAGCATTTTTAGAAATAAAACCTTTAACATTGTTCTTTACATTTGAAAAACACTTAATCATAATTGTAACCTCCTTTCAAATCAAAAATTATAAAATAGGGGAAAAGCCTAACATTTATGTTGAACTATCAGCTTTTTTACTGTTCTAAACCCTAAAAATCGTATAATAAAGAAATAATTGAAAGTTGGGCGGCATCATTTCCGACATTAGTTCATTTATTTATTGCAACTGCTAATCTCCAACGTATTTCATTTTTATTTCCGAAACCTCGGAACGCAAGATATTTTAAAAGCGTTAGCATTTTCAATGCACGCTTTTAAAATATCAACGCGGGTCCTGCGTTGTTTCTACAATTAAAAATAAAACACTCGTCGAGCAGTCACAATAAAACATTCACTAATTAGGTAGCTACTTCTATGTATCCATTATTTTTTCATAATAGATAAGATACGATTGATAGAAATACCAAAAAGAGATAGACCAACTTCAAGCGAAATGCCAAGAGCAATTCCAATTAAAATAATGGCTATACACTGTTCCAAATTTACCACTTCCAAAAATTAAAAGATTTGCCAATCCAGCAACCAATTAAAACAGCAAGTTCAAAAACAATACAACTAAGAATGTTTGTAAGAACAGTTAAATCACTTTCTGTCATTTTTTACCTCGACTGAACGAATTTTTCCTTTACGGTCAAATTCGACATTAACTAAGCAAGGAAGAGCATTAGGAAGAGAACCTACACTGTCATAATCAAGTTTAACTTCACTTGCTTCAAGTCCGACAGCTTCTCCATCAACATCATCAAAATCAGATGTAATATAAATGCGTCCATAACCGACCGTTTTTCCTGTATCATCAACAAATGTGTTACGATACTTTCCAACAAGAGTACAAATCATAAATTTTCAACACCTTTCCGCCTATACGGCAACAAATTTTCTTTTATATATAAACCCTAAAGGGATTTATAACAGTGCTGGAAGAGGGGGAAACCGGTTTCCCCCTAGACTGTGAGCATTGAAACCGTTGAAAACTTGATTGAAAATAGATTTCCAACAAGTTTCCAACCGTTCCAACACACACAGTCATACCCCTTTCGCCAATGTTCCTACCCTGGCTAAGCTTGATTATGCTTTAAGATAAATACATAATTCTATCGGATATTCTCCGCCACCTATGACAGTAAAATAATCAACTTGTAAATCTTTATATTCACTAAAAATTTTAGACTGCATAAGTTTATCTTGAGCTTCTGCGGCAAAATATAATTCACAATCATCAATAACAGCTTTACGCAGTAAAGATATGCGAACGCTTGGAAACGCTAAACGATAACAATGTAAATCTAAAAAATCTTTTAATGTCATATTAATTTACTCCTTTCCCTATGCGGGTTTAATTTTAGTTTAATTTTAGGATATATATAACCTAACTGTAAATATTATAGGTCTTATATAACCTAAAGTCAATAGGATATATATAAACTGTGATAAAATCAGCATAAAGCACAAAAGGAGTAGTAAATAATGGGTTACTATTACAAGAGATTAAGAGATTTAAGAGAAGATAATGATTACAATCAAACGCAAATAGCAACATTTTTAAATATAAGACAAGAATATTACAGTAAATATGAGTTGGGAAAAATAGAAATACCAGCACATATGATTATAGAACTTGCAAAATTTTATAAAGTGTCAACAGATTACATATTAGGAATGACAGATGACCCAACCCCAAGAACTCCAAGTAGAAGTATTAGAAATAATATTGAAATTAACTTCGGAAATGTAAATATGAATTGAGGAGATATTAAATTGGAAAGTTTAAATTCAGCAATAGAAGAATTGCCAAAAATATTTCAAGAATCACTTTTTAAAGGAATATGGCAAGGAATTTTAATATTCGCAAAATCACTTTTAGAAATTTTGATGTTGCCATATGTATATATACCAATAGCAATTTACATATTATATAAAATAGCAAAAGTAATATATAAAAGACATAAAAAATAATTAACCGCTACGGCGGTTTTATTTTTCACCCTTCTCCCAATTATACAAAATAAACCTTTTGTATAATTGGTGAAAGGGTGAGTTTATTTATCTGATTCTGGCTTTGAAGTTATGCATATTTCTTGGTGTATTATCTGTGATTCTGTTTATGATGAGTTTGTTAAGCTTCATTCTATTTTTTGAGGTGTGTAATTGGAAACTTCATGAATTTTTCCATGCCGTGTTCCTGACAATAACAATATATGTAATTATTGTATGAGCCGTATCCTGCGTCAGCTGTCGGATACTTCGGATAGAAGACATATGTGCTTTTTAACTTTTCCATTAGAGGCTCAAAGCAATCCATATCGCTTCTGAAATGATTACATCAACTACTGCGATATATTCATCCGCCACACCAATCTGAACATTTTCACTGAGTTTATCTCGATATTTGCAGAGTTTCTCATAATATCTTTGTGCAACGGTCTTCCGATGTCCCCTGCCATACACAAACTTGCCTTCGTCAATATTGCAAACCATTTTGTATCTTGATAATATCTCATCAAGATATTCGGGTGTATATTCTGCATTGGTTTGGATTTTAACACTTTTATATTTAAGTTCGTTATTCATTTTTTCAAACAGTGCGGTTATCTTCGCAAATAATCTGTATCGTGATTTTTCCGTGCTTTCTTCCATACCCACGAGTATTTATTTGCGTTTGCCTCAAATTTTGAGCCGTCTATATACATTGGCATAAAAATTCCCTCTTGATGTATATTCTACATCAAGAGGGTTCTTTTTTCTATTGTCCATTTTTTACAGACTTGTTCAAAAAGATAAGTGTTCTAAATTATTGATTTATAATACTTTTGCCTTCAAAATATTAAATATTTTGTGTGAAGCCTCTGTGATATTTTTTTGTGAAATAATTCCAGAAACAACAGCCACTCCGCTTATACCGCTTCCAGTAAGTATGCCGACATTATCGGCATTTATTCCACCGATAGCGACTACGGGAATTTTGACTGTATGTGCAATTTCACTGAGAATTTCAATCGTATTTTTCTTAGCGTCTTTTTTGGTAGTTGTACCAAAGACTGCGCCAACACCAAGATAATCAGCACCATTTTTTTCTGCTTCAAGTGCAAGCGGAAGTGTTGGTGCAGTTACACCTATGATTCTTTCGTTGCCGAGAATTTTTCGTGCCTCGTGTAAGGGCAGGTCGCTTTGACCTATATGTACACCATCTGCATCGACAGCGAGAGCAATATCAACTCTATCATTTATAATAAGTGGTACTCCACGAGTTTGCAAAAATGTCTTGAGAGTTTTTGCAGTATTATAAAAATCTCTTGATGAGAGGTTTTTCTCTCTTAACTGAACCATAGTACAGCCACCGTCAATAGCTTTTTCAACAGCTTCTTCAAGAGTTTTTGTTGACATAAGTTCTCGGTCTGTCACAAGATAAAGCTGATAAATTTCTGAATTTGTTTTCATATGCTCACCGTTGAATCAGAGTTCTGAGCAGAACTTAACTTCCTTGCCCTCAAGGATAAGATTTGTAGTTCTGACAGCACACATCTTTCCGCACATTGAACAAGTATGACGCTCGCTTACTGGTGTTGATTCATAATATCTCTTAGCCTTTTCCTTATCAATAGCGACCTCAAACATAGCATCCCAATCGAGTTTGTGTCTTGCATCTGCCATTTTATTATCAATATCTCTTGCACCCTTAATACCATTTGCAATATCGGCTGCGTGTGCAGCAATCTTAGAAGCAATGATACCCTCCTTAACATCGCTGAGGTCTGGCAAACGGAGGTGTTCTGCTGGTGTTACATAGCAAAGGAAGTTTGCACCATTATTTGCAGCAATAGCTCCGCCGATTGCTGATGTGATATGGTCGTATCCTGGTGCAATATCTGTAACAAGCGGTCCGAGAACATAGAATGGTGCATTATGGCAGATTCTTTTCTGAATCTTCATATTTGCAGCGATTTCATTCATAGCCATATGTCCTGGACCTTCAACCATAACTTGAACATCTTTTTGCCATGCTCTTTCTGTTAATGCTCCAAGCTCTATAAGCTCGCTAATTTGTCCTGCGTCTGTGCTGTCATCAATGCAGCCTGGTCTAAGTGCGTCACCAAGACTTATTGTGCAGTCGTATTCTCTGAGAATATCAAGAACTTCATCATAATGCTCATAAAAAGGATTTTCATTTCCTGTCATTTCCATCCACGCAAAAAGCAATGAACCGCCACGAGAAACAATATTCATCTTTCTCTTATCACGCTTTAGACACTCAACAGCTCTCTTATTAATACCTGCGTGAATTGTCATAAAGTCTACACCCTCTTTTGCATGAGCCTCTACAACCTTTAAAAAGTCCTCTGCTTTTATATCAAGGAGGTCTTTCTCAAGATAACCGATAGCGTCGTACATAGGGACTGTACCTATCATTGCAGGAGAATACTCGATAAGTTGTTTACGGAAAGTATTTGTCTTGCCATAATTACTTAAATCCATAATAGCCTCTGCTCCGAAGTCGATAGCCATTTTTACCTTTTCAAACTCAAGAGTATAGTCCTTGCAGTCGCCGGAAATTCCGAGATTGACATTGATTTTTGTTTTAAGTCCGTCGCCAATGCCCTCTGCGCTTAGAGATTTATGGTTGATATTTGCAGGAATAGCAACCGTGCCCTTAGCGACAAGCTCCATAAGCTCCTTAGTGTCCATTTGCTCTTTCTGTGCAACGATTTCCATTTCCTTTGTAACTATGCCTTTTTTAGCGGCCTCCATCTGTGTTTTATAGCTCATAATTGCAGTCCTTTCATATATAATTCATAAAAATGATTTGTCGGTCCATGTCCCTTTCCTATCGGAAGTGAATGTTCAATCGCTGTTGTTATATAAGTTTTTGCTTTTTCAACAGCTTTATTTAAGGTTAAACCATTTGCGAGGTTTGCGGCAATGGCTGATGAAAATGTACAACCTGTTCCATGAGTATTTTTGGTGTTTATGCGTTCAGTTGTAAAGGTATAAAACGATTTACCATCATAAAGTAAATCTATTGCATCTCCCGAAAGGTGTCCGCCTTTAATCAAAACATTTTTTGCACCAAGCGAATATATCTTCTTTGCAGCCTCTTGCACATCTTCTTGACTTTCTATGCTCATTTCTGTAATCGTTTCTGCCTCTGGAATATTCGGCGTAAGAACATATGCAAGCGGAATAACTTCCGTTTTCAAGGCTTCAAGTGCTTCAGGTTTCATAAGAGCGTGTCCGCCCTTTGCCACCATAACTGGGTCAATGACAGTATATTTCGGTTTATACTGACGAAGCTTTTCTGCAACAGCTTTCATACAAATTTCTGATGAAAGCATACCAACCTTAACTGCATCTACTTCAATATCCTCAAAAACAGCGTCAATCTGATTCTTAATCATTTCCGGAGAAATATCTTCAACAGATATTACACGAGAAGTATTCTCAGCAACAACTGAAACAATTACACTCATTCCGAAAACGCCATTCGCCGAAAAGGTTTTCAAATCCGCTTGTATTCCTGCTCCACCACTGCAATCCGAGCCTGCAATAGTCAAAGCCGTTTTCATAAAATCCACCTCCTAAGAATAAAAAAAGCCTGCACAACGGCAGGCTTAACAACTTGAGAACTAAAATATGCGGTATAGTCCCGCTTATATTTAAGGATAGTAAAAATCTCAATTTCTACAAATTTACTTCCCTACCACGGTATCAACCGACAGGTTCAAAGGGTTTAATTCTCAATCGGACGCTTATCCGATACCCCCGTAAATAATTTATTCAGTTTTTATATTAAATATAGTACCGTATTTTACAAGAATTGTCAAGTTAGCTGATGAACTTCCCAAAAGACAATTAAAAGTTTCGCTCGAGCCTTTTCAAAGGCTCGCGGTTTCCAAAGGCAGAGCCTTTGGTGGGTTTTAAGGGCGAAGCCCTTAACCTATCTTGCCCCTTAAGGGAGAACAAGGTTCGCCCTTAAATTCTTTCGTTAGCAACATTAGTCAAAAAGGGCGGACTTTGTCCGCCCTTAAAAAGTTAAGGGCGTTGCCCTTAACACCCATGAGGGACTCCGTCCCTCAACCCTACAAGCTTTTGAAAAAGCTTGACCAAAACTTTTAAGTATCTTGAGAGAGTAAATTAGCAAAAATGATTATCACGCACTATTTCAGGAAGCCATTGATGATTTCCTCCTCGGCTTCTTTTTCGGTAAGTCCAAGAGTCATAAGCTTGATAAGCTGTTCGCCCGCAATCTTACCGATAGCCGCCTCATGAATAAGGCTTGCGTTTTCATCATTTGCAGTTATCTCAGGAACAGCTGTAACTGTACCGTTATCCATAATAATAGCATCACACTCAGTATGACCATTACAAAGATTATTACCATTGACACAAGATATAAATTTCTGATGAGAATCACCTTTTGCAACAGAACGAGAAACTACATGAGTACCACTATTTTCACCGTTGAGGTCTACATGAAATTCTGTGGTAGCCGTCTGTTTGCCATGAGTCATAATCTTTTCGTGTATAACAAGTGTAGCCTTATCCTTGAGAACAGCCTTTGTAAGACGATATGTTGAATCAACACCCTTAATTTGAGCGGTTTCCATCTCCATATAGCCGTTTTCATCAATCTCAACTATTGTGGTAGGATTGAGTATTCTTGCACCGTTGCCGTCACCCTCGCCATAATGCTTTTCTATATATTTAAGACGAGCATTTTTACCAACATGAAATGAATGTATACCATCATGTTCGGAATCCTTATCGCCTACATTATGAATACCGCAACCAGCAACAACAAGAACATCGGCTCCCTCTCCAATATAAAAATCATTATAAACGAGGTCATTAAGTCCTGTCTGAGTAAGAATAACAGGAATATCTACTCTTTCGTTTTTAGTTCCTGGACGAATTATAATATCTATGCCCGGTTTATCCTTTTTTGTGATGATTTCTATATTTTCCGTACAGTTTCTTGCTTCAAGCTTACCATTAGAGCGAATATTATATGCACCCTCTGGTATTGATTCAAGGTTTGCAACCTCTTTAAGTAAATTCATTTGAATTTTATCAAGTGCCATATTATATTCCCTCCCTTACATCTTATCTATGAGTGCGGCACAGGTTTTTGCTGTGAGAAGTCCATCAAGAACATCTTCTTTTTTGCCATCCTTAACGATTTCGCCATTTGCAATAACAATTATTCTATCCGCAATATTAAGGATACGCTCCTGATGAGATATTATAAGAATAGTGCCGCCTTTTTTCTCATACATTTTTTCGAATACAGAAATAAGATTGCTAAAGCTCCAAAGGTCTATTCCAGCCTCTGGTTCATCGAATATAGTAAGCTTTGTGCCTCTTGCCATAACCATTGCTATTTCAATTCTTTTAAGCTCACCACCAGAAAGACTTGCATTAACCTCACGATTTATATATTCTCTTGCACAAAGTCCGACATCTGAAAGATAATCACAAATTTGAGCAACCGAAAGTTTTTTGCCTGTTGCGAGATTTATTAAATCCTGAACGGTAATACCTTTAAAACGAACCGGTTGTTGAAAGCCGAAACTTATACCCATTCTTGCTCTTTCAGTGATATTTTTGCCTGTTATATCAACACCATCAAATATAATCTGACCGTCTGTCGGAGTATATATACCTGCAATAATCTTTGCAAGAGTTGATTTTCCTCCACCATTAGGACCCGTCAATGCGACAAAGCGTTCATCAATCCTCAAGCTGACATTGTGTATAATTTCTTTTTTTCCCTCGTCATTTTCAGCTAAAAAAGAAATATTCTTTAATTCTAACATTTTAGACTCCTTCTATATAATAGATTCCGTAATTTATATTATACACCATTTTTTGCATTTTGCGAAGTATTATAACCGACTTTTTAAAATTTAGTAAAGAAGCTTTCCCTATTAGCAATTATTAAGAGCTTGTTCTAAATCTGCAATCAAATCTTCCTTATCTTCTATTCCGCAAGAAATACGAATAAGCTCTGCTGGAACTCCTGCCGCTTTGAGTTGTTCATCATTCATCTGACGATGTGTTGATGAAGCAGGATTAAGACAACAAGTTCTTGCATCTGCAACATGGGTTTCTATTGCAGCAAGCTTCAAGTTTTTCATAAACGCTTCCGCTGCTTTTCTTCCACCCTTTAAGCCAAATGATACAACACCACAACCACCATTAGGAAGATATTTTTGTGCAAGTGCATAGTATTTATCACTTGGTAAACCAGAATAATTAACATAAGCTACCTTTGGGTGATTAAGCAAATATTCTGCAACCGCCTGACCATTCTCAACATGGCGAGGCATACGAACATGAAGTGATTCCAAACCCAAATTTAGGAGAAATGCATTTTGTGGAGATTGAATACAACCAAAATCACGCATAAGCTGTGCAGTGCATTTTGTTATAAAAGCGCCCTCCTTTCCAAACTTTTCTGCATATGTAATTCCGTGATATGATTCGTCAGGTGTGCATAAACCAGGGAATTTCTCTGCATGAACCATCCAATCAAACTTACCTGAATCAACAATAGCTCCGCCTACTGCTGCACCATGTCCGTCCATATATTTTGTTGTTGAATGTGTAACAATATCTGCACCCCATTCAATGGGACGACAATTTATCGGAGTTGGAAAAGTATTATCAACTATAAGTGGAACTCCATGTGAGTGTGCTGCTTTTGCAAATTTTTCAATATCAAGAACAGTAAGTGCAGGATTTGCGATAGTTTCACCAAAAACAGCACGAGTATTATCCTGAAATGCTGTATTAAGTTCTTCCTCTGTGCAATCAGGAGAAACAAAAGTAGCTGTGATACCCATTTTAGCCATAGTTACTGCAATAAGATTAAATGTTCCGCCGTATATTGATGACGATGCAACTATGTGGCTTCCACACTCACAAATATTAAAGAGTGCAAAAAAATTTGCTGCTTGTCCCGAAGATGTAAGCATTGCTGCTGTACCGCCCTCAAGCTCCGCAATTTTAGCCGCAACATGGTCATTTGTAGGATTTTGAAGTCTTGTATAGAAATATCCAGATTCCTCCAAATCAAAAAGCTTGCCCATAGCCTCACTTGTATCGTATTTAAAGGTTGTTGATTGAATAATAGGAACTTGTCGAGGTTCACCATTTCCTGGAGTATATCCACCCTGTACACATCTTGTGTTTATCTTATATTTTGACATTCTAAAAGCTCCTTTGATAAATTTTGAATAATTTCTCATATAATTATATCAGATTATTGCATAAAGTCAATAATTCCTCTATGCAGAGTTTTTGAACAAGTAAACGAAAAATGATATATCAGGCAAAGAAATAAAGATTGACAATTTAATGGCTACGAATATTAGCTTACCTTCTTCATAAAATAATTGAAATGGAAAGTATGAAGATTATCGTTATATAAGTTGCATATTCTAACGCAGATTGATATAATAAATTTATAAAATTAAGATTGAAAGGAATTAAATAAATGAGTACATTTGAAACTAAAGATTACATTCTACAAGAAGATTTGGATTATATTGCGAACTCTTTTCCTGATATTAATAAGCTTAAAAATTCCACTATTCTTGTTACAGGTGCAACAGGACTTGTCGGCTCTTATGCTGTAAAGGCTCTTGCAGCTATAAATCGTATTCATAATGCTAATATGAAAATTCTTGCTCTTGTAAGAAATCCTGAAAAAGCAAAAACTGTATTCAGCAAACTTCTCGAGCGTGGGGATATTTCACTTGTTATCGGAGATGTTCTTCAAAAAATCCAAACTGAATATAAAATTGATTACATAATTCACTGTGCAAGTGTTACTAATTCTAAAGAAATGGTTACTAAACCAGTTGAAACAATCTGTGTTGCTGTTGATGGTACACGAAACATATTAGAGCTTGCTAAAGAAAACGATGTTAAATCAGTTGTTTATATATCAAGTATGGAGGTTTACGGTTCTCCCGATGCTTCTCTACCATATGTAAGCGAAAATAACTATGGTTATGTAGATGTACTTAATGTAAGAAGTTGCTACCCTGAGGGAAAGAGAATGTGCGAATGTCTTTGTGCCTCTTATGCTCACGAATATAATCTTCCTATTAAAATAGCTCGTCTTGCTCAGACCTTTGGTGCGGGAGTAAGCAAAAATGAAACAAGAGTTTTCGCACAGTTTGCGAGAAGTCTTATAAATGAAGAAGATATTATTCTTCATACAAAAGGAGAATCCACTGGAAACTATTGCTACACTCGTGATTGTATTCTTGGAATACTTTATATACTTATTCGTGGTGAAAATGGCGCAGCATATAATATCACCAATGAAAATACAAATATGACCATAGCAGAAATGGCCCAAATGGTTGCAGAAAAAAGCGGAAAAATCTCTGTGGTATTCGATATTCCAAAAGATGCATTGCAATTTGGCTATGCCCCATCAGTAAAAATGAAACTTTCATCAGAAAAACTTCGTTCACTCGGTTGGAAAAGTGATATTGACTTATCAGAAATGTATGAAAGAATGATTAAAAGTTGGAAAAACACTTAAATCAAAAATAGTACTGCGTTGTATAAACTGTGTTATTTTATTACAAAAATTAACATAATAAATGGTTATATGTACACGAACACAAAAAGTCACTTTTGTGTGGTAATTTTTCTTAAAATTCGATACTTATATCTATTATGTAATCTAAAAAATAAATCTAAAAATAACATAATAAAGACTTTTTATTTTAAAATAAATATAACAAAAAATAATTTAGTAATATAGTA
>ERZ772820.1903-NODE-1903-length-15589-cov-13.622411_pt1 | contig 15589 bp, 18 predicted proteins | sample MGYA00511377_ERZ772820 | MGnify/ENA primary metagenome ERZ772820 (study PRJEB29015, sample SAMEA2737684) | human gut metagenome | biome: human gut; feature: human-associated habitat; material: faeces | place: China | collected 2012 ...
GATTTGCAGATAGTGATAGCTGTTGGAAAGAAATTTCATTAAAAGATATTGGAACCTTTTATAGAGGACACTCTTATAATTCTACTAATGTTGCAGATGAAGGATTATTAGTATTAAGGTCAAATAATATCCAGGGTAATGTTTTAGATTTTTCAGAAGATGGACTTCAATTTGTTGATAAAGATTGTAAAAAAGAATTAGAATTACAGAAAAATGATATTGTAATCTGTATGAGTAATGGAACTAGAAAATTAGTTGGGAAATCAGCAGAATACACAGGCAATTATGAGAATAAAGTTACTGTTGGAGCTTTTTGTAGTATTTTCAGAACTAAAAATAAATTAGCAAAATATTTATTCCAAACAGAAAGCTATAAAAAAAATTTATATTTAATTTTAGCTGGAACTAACATCAATAATCTTAAAAATTCTGATTTAGAAAAGTTTAAATTTAATATACCTACAAATGAATCAGAAATCAATAAAATACATGATTTATTTGTTTCAATTGATAATAAAATTGATTATAATAAAAAACAATTAGAAGAAATAACATCATTTAAAAAAGGTTTGCTTCAACAAATGTTTGTTTAAATTTTATTCATGGATAAAAATTAAATTATAAAATAGAACTGTTAGGACTTTAAAATCTTAATTCTATTTTATAAATCTTTTTTTAACTTAAATATTTTCTATGTGAGTTTTTCACATTGTTCTGATTAACCATAGCATAGTGCATTGTTGTATCTATTTGTACATGTCCTAATAGTTTTTGTACTTGTTCTATTGGCATTCCTTTGTCAATTGCATTTGTTGCCATCGTTCTTCTGAATTTATGGGGGTGGACTCTTTTGATATTGGCCTGTTTTCCAAGTTCACGTATTCTTCGCTCAACACCATTTATTCCCAAACGATTATATGGTTTTTTAAATGAGACAAATAATGCAGGATTTTCATCTTTACGTGTTTCTAAATAGTTCATTAAATGTATTTTTGTTTTAGCATCAAAATATACTGTTCTTTCACTATCACCTTTTCCCAAAACAATACATTCGCGTTCATTAAAAAATACATCATCTATATTTAAATTTACAAGTTCTCCAACACGTATTCCAGTTGAATTTAAAAGTTCAACCATTGCAAGATCTCTAATATTAGTACAGGTGTCTCTTAATATTTCGAAGTTTTCATCAGTTAAAACTTCTTTTACAGTTTTTCTTGTTTTTATTTTATGAATACGTCTTACAGGATTTTTGACAATATAGTCTTCGTCTTCTAACCAGCTAAAAAAGCTAGATAAAACTCTTCTTATATTGTCGATGGTTATTTTGGATGAATTTGTTTCTTTTTTATAGTTTGCAAGATATGTTCTTAAATCGTCTGTTGTAATGTGTTCTATTTTCTTTTTAATTTTATCAAGCATTTTTATTATTGTTGTCCTATAATATGTTACTGTTCTTTGTGAACAGCCTTCTACTTGTTTTGCTGATAGAAAATTTAAAACAAGGTCTTGATTTTTCTTAGATTCGATTGATGTTAAAATTTTGTCTTTTTTTATTACATCAAAATGTTCTAAATTTTGTTTTAATGTATTTTCTAATTTTTTCAGTTGGTTTTTATCTAAAAAAGGTTTCATGTCTGTTTGAATATTGGTTATAATTTTAGTTTTCATTAAAACACCATTTTTAGATATGTTTCTTATTTTGTAATAATGATAAAATTAATTGTACAACAAACATTTGAATGGGAATTATACAATAATAATTTAAAAACAGACATCATCCCTACTGTTTTTGATAGCATGCATCCAGAAATTAGGAAAAATTTATCAAAAAATGGTGAAGATTTTAATCCAGAGATATTAGTTAAAAAATTATCTGCAAACAAAACAAAGTCAGAATTTGCATTTAAACTTGCAGAATATTTAGAAGATAATCCTGATGAAGCTAAAAAGTTTATTATTCCAAAATATATTGAAGATGCAATATGTTATGTGACTGGTGTTTATGATGAAAATGAAACCTTCAAAGCAGCAAGAAGAAATTTTAAATAAACAAGGAAAGTTTATTGTAAATGCTTGTGCAGGCAGTGGTAAAACTTTAACATTATCTAAAAAACTAGTTAAATTGATAGACAATAATACTGAACCTAACAGAGGTATTGCAACATTATCTTTTACAAATGCCGCATGGAAAGAAATAAAAAAGAATTTTGATAATTGGGGTCTTGAAATTAAATACCCCAATTTCATTGGAACTTTTGACAGATTTATAAATAAATATATTTTTTATCAATATTATTATTTATTAGACGAATTTGATAACCGACCATTATTAGTTGGTGAATTAGGAACTCCTTGGATAAGAAAAGAACATGATAAAGATTATCAACAATTTTTTGATATTTACTCTTTTGATAAGAATAATGATTTGATTAAAACAAAGGAAGTTAATACTTTTTTCAATATTGAAAACAAATATAATGCAGATGGAGTAACTATAAATGGGCATTATAAAAATGTTGTTGAAATGAAATACAAAATATGGGATGAAGGTTTTGTTACACAAGATGATATTAACTATTTTTCATTAAAATTACTTGAAAAATTTGAGTTTATTTCTGAAAATATAGCTAATAAATTTCCAGTTTTTCTTATTGATGAATCACAAGATACCAATGATATTAAAATGAGCATCATGAAAATTATTCTTAATAAAAGGAGTGTAAAAGGATTTACATTTATAGGAGATTTTAATCAAGCCATTTATGAATGGAATGGTGCTAAACCAGAATTATTTGAAAAATTAACTAAAAAGTACGATACTGTTGATTTAAATGAAAATTGGAGAAGTTCACAAAATATCTGTAATTTATCCTCAAAGTTATCAGGAATTAAATATAATGCTGTTAATGAAGATGTTAAAGATTATTCATTTATTCCAGTCATTGAGGGATATGATGAACCAAAAGAAAACAAGTCTAATTTTTTCAATGACATTATTGATGATTTTTTAGGATTATGTAAAGAACATGAAATTAAATTATCAAAGAAGAATGTTTCTGTACTATGCAAAGGCAATAATTTAATAAAAACAATTAATGGACAAAACAGCTTTAAATACGACGATTTATTTACAGATAAAAAAAATATTACCTATGATTTAATATATGCTAGATTTTTATTTGATCAAAATAAGTTTAATGAATCATATTTAAAGATTGAACCCATCTTAATTTCCATAGTTTCAAAAAAAGAATATAATAGTTATTCAGAAATAAAACATTACAAATCTGAAATTGGCTTTTTCAATATGAAAAAATTATGCTTCGACTTAATTAACATCATGCCATCAACAACAGATACAACACTAAATAAATGGATTAAAAAGTTTAAATTAAAATTAAGACATTCAAATTTTTATTTAAAAAAAGAGATATTAACTAAAATTAAAATCAAAAATATTAATTCAGAATTATTAGTTACAGATTTATTTAACCTTGAGGAATATTCAAAAAGTTACACATTAAGTACAATACATGGAGTTAAAGGTAGAAGTTTTGATGCTACATTATTAATTTTAAAAACAAGAACAGATAAAGGAAGTTATAAAAATTTTATTAAAACTTATAAAGAAACAAAAAAGATGAAAGAAGATTTAAGAAATGTTTATGTTGGAGTTACAAGACCTAGAAAAATTTTAGTAATTGCAGTTCCAGAAACAGATGAAAAAATGTGGCATGAACTACTTCTTGATGAACCTTACAGAGAGAAAAATCAAGCATCATTATTTGAATTTGGTAAGTAAAATATTTTAGAGAACATATGACCCCGTTATTAAATTATACATCAATGTCTCAAAAAACTTATCTATTTAAAATAATTGAAGTTAAAATTATACTTTTGATTTAACAAACATTAACAATAACAATAGCTAAACTGGATTGGATATTAACATTAACAATTACAAATCTAAAAGTTGTTTCCCTTGCACTTTGATAAATGCACGTTTTAAAAAAAAAATAACATTAACAACTGTTGGCTTTAATGAAATAAATAGACAAATAAATTAAATAAAAAAAATTCTTTGGATTTAATTAATCATAAATAATGTATTCCATTAATGATGTAATTAAATCATTTACATCAGTTCCAACGAGAATTCTTTCATATAACTGGCCAGATGCAAAATCACCATAGAATCTTTGAGCAAGACCAATCTCTAAATTGTTATCAATAATGATACCATAATCAGATTCATCACTAGAGTCAAAAAGAGCAAGATATATTCCGCCATTTTTTAAAGCACCATCAACTTCTTTTTTAAATTCTTCACTTTCAAAATCATCCAGTAATTCTTCATTATCTTCATAAAAAATATCATAACAATGTTCTTTTCCATTTATTCCAGCAATTCCTGAATATCTTGTACCAAAATCAAGATTATCAATTACTTTTTCAATTGTTTTATATACATTAACTTTTTTTGTCATTAAATCACCTGAATTATTATCTTTTTTATATTATGATATTATTATAATTTATGAAATAGCAAGTATCATTAACAACCACACCGTGTTATTAGAAAATTGTTTTTGAAATGTTGTTAATGTATATGGTATATGTTAAAGTAATTTATTTATTAGTAATGTTGTTGTTAATGTAATACACACTACATTAAAATAAATACTATAATGATATTATCATTTTAATTAATCATTATTTTAATTATTAGATAGGTTACAATAGTTGGGGAAATAGTAATGGAAGGATGAATAAAAATTTGAAAAGTGAGTAAACATGTCACACCCATGTTTTAAGCGAGACAATTCGCCAAGCCGGAACCAACCCGACCAACAGGATGCATGTGTATAGATCCAATGAATAGAATTGACTATGATAGACTAATGGAGGAACCGACCATTGCCAGTCGGTTCCGTGTGGAAAACTTAATAAAAAAAAATTTTTAAATTATCAAACAAAGATTATGTAGTATGGATTATATTTATATTGATGAATCAGGAGAGCTAGGAAAGCAAACAAGATACTTTGTTTTTGGTGCTATCATTACTAACAATCCTAAAGAATTAGATAGTATAATTAGAAAAACAAGAAGGAAATATAAAAAACAATTAGGCAATACTTCTGAAATAAAAGGATATACCACAGATGATTACATCATAAAAAAGATTTTAAATAGACTCAACAATACTAATTATAAAGTTGTTGGTGTAATTTTAGATAAAAATAACATCTACAAAATACCTAAAAGCTATGATTATAACATATTATATGATACAGTAGCCTCTAAGTTAGCTAATGGAATCAATATAAATAATACTACTTCTATTATTGTTGATAAATGTAAAAATAAACAAGAAGAAATTACTAATTTCAATAAAACATTTATTTCTAATTTGAATAACACTAACAATCATACTGTCGATGTTAAACATGCTAATTCAATCCACTACACTGGTTTACAAGTTGCTGATTTAATAGCATGGTCATTATTCCAAAGTGTAGAACGAGAAAATAGTGAATTCATAGATTTAATTGAAAATAAAAGTATAAAAAGAGTATACGAAGAATGAAGAACCTACAGCCACCTAATTGACCATAATAAATTATGGAAAGTCGTCACCTGCGGCGACAAGGACTTGTAGGCTTAACCTCAAAGAAGTTTTTACCTTCCAATCTTTCACTTAAAATTTATGTAAGATTCATTATTTAAATATTTCTAAATTTTAAATAATTGACATTGTTAACATTGAATTAAATGTTTCAGATGAAATGTTAATTGAAATCAGCTATGTTCAGATTTCCACATACAGAACAAAAGTATTGAAAGCTATTGGTGATGAGGTAAATGTACCATCAAAAATAGCAAAAAACAGTGATTTAAGACAAAATCATATATCTAATGTTTTAAGACAATTAAAAGAACATGAATTTGTGGAATGTATTAATCCTGAAGTTAAAAAAGGAATATTGTACAGATTAACTGATAAAGGTGAGAAAATAGCTGACAATTTAAAAGATTAATATTTGACTATTATATTTATTCACAATTTATTAGCAAAACAATTTATAGTCTAAAAAACAAAATTATAATTATAAAATAATCTTATTATTGTGATGATATCATGGCGAATTGTCCTAAATGTGGTAGCTTTGTTCGTGAAGGTGAAGAATGTCGTTTTTGTAATGGTGGATATGGATCTCATCCGAAAGATGAAATATCTGTTAAAATTGATAATTTATTAAATTCCAATAATTATCAAAGCTCTTCAAATGGAAATCAATATGCTAAAGCTAAAGACTGTTTTGATAAAAGAGAATATGAGGCTGCTATTAATTACTGTGATGATTACACTTATTATTATGGTAATAAATCACAGGTACTATTTTTAAAAGCAAAAGCTTTGTTTGAATTAAAAAAATATGATGAAACACGTGAATGCTGTGAATTATGTATAAACCATGATGGCAGTTTCCATGAAGAAGGATATTATAAAGACCATGCCCATGAAATACTGGAGTTAAAAGGAGATTCATTCATAGGTTTAAATAATGATATTGGAGCTATTAACTGTTATGATGCTGCTTTGAAAATTGTTAAAAGTCCTGATAAATGGATGACTGTTGCTCGAGGACACATGCTTCAGGCTGAAGCACAGGCTCATGAAAGAGTTGTTAAAGAAGAAAAAACTAAAGTATATCAAATTGTTGCAAGTTTAGCAGCATCAAAAATATTTGCTTTACAACATTCTGGGAAAACAGAGGAAGCTACTGACTGTTTAATAGAATACTCTTTTATAAAAGAATCAGGTTATCCAGTTGAATCTCATGATAGGTATTCAAGTGATACTGTTAAAATATATTCGGATATAGATACATTCTTCAAACGAAAAAGAATGAAATTCAGTTTACATAATTTAGAATTCCCAGTTAAATATATTTATTGTAAAAATTGTGGTAATAAAATCAATTATGTTATATTTAGGGGAACTAAACATTATTCCTGTCCAAAATGCAAACATCTTATGATATCATATTTTAACTCATATGATGATTATGAAAACTTAAAAAAACAACAACGAATAAAAAAAGAAAAACAAGAACGTGACCCAGAACATTTAAAATCAGAAATTAAATTTTGTAAAAAGAAAATATTGAGCGATTATATTGTATTTTTACGTTTTGAACATTATCAAAGAAAATCTGATGAAAAATTTAAAGAACTATTGCGTCTTGAAGACTTACTGGAAAAATGCAATACTGAAACTAAACCCACAAAAGAAGATCAAAAAAATTATAAAAAAGAAATCAGACGGATTAAATATTGTCTTTCCCGTATGGATGAAAAATATACAGCTAATGGAAAAATAGTACTAGAAAAATATCAAAAGAGATTAGATGAAATAGAAAAGAAATTAGGCAACAGACGGAGGATAAACATCTTCTAAATCTATGTGGGAGATTAAATATGGTTAGTACTGGTTTATATAGAGTATATGCAATAATGAGAGGCAAAAAAGTATCTCATTACGAATATAGAGTAAAGAATAAATTGGTTGATAAAGTAATAAGAAATAGAAATATTCTTGAGTTAAAAATTAATGTATTGGAATCTGGTTTGTTATGGGGAATAACAGATATTGATGTAGCAGAAAAACTAGCCAAAAAAGAAAAGATAACTGTTGAAGAGCTCAAGGAAAATATGGTAAACAAGTATCTTCAAAACCAAACCCAACAATTCAAGAATATCCGGAAAATCAGGGAAAACGTTTTAATAATATGGTAGAAATGAATAATGTATTCATTAAAGATTATACTACTGAAAATGTAATCAAAGGTTTAGATATTATTAAAATGATGAATGATTTAGATGAAAAAAATCAGAAATTAAAAGAAGAATCTAAATCACATGGCTGGCTCATAACTCAATTTGATATTAGATTAGGTCGCCTACATAAAGAAAATAATAATTTAAAACAATTAATTATTAGGGGAGCTGATAAAGATGAATCAGCTAAAGATATCCTTAATATAGCTAAAGAATTAAAATTAATTAAGAAGGGAGAATATTGAAAGAAGAAATAAATTATGTTAAAAATTCCGCATATAGAACAAGAGTAATGAAATCACTTGATGGTAAAACTAAAATACCTTCTGAAATTGCAAAAGATGCAAATATTATTCAAAATCACATTTCTACAACACTTAGACAATTAAAAGAACATGAACTTGTTGAATGCATTAATCCAGAAGTTAAGAAAGGTAGACTGTACAGATTAACTGATAATGGAAATAAAGTAATTAAAGAATTGTAAATTTAGTTGTATACTTTAGATCTATCTTCAATACGACCAATATAAATAATATTATCAACTACTTTAAAACAAATCCTATAACTTCCTTTTCTAGCCCGTTTATATTTAGGGTAACGTTTTACTTTCTTATAACGAATATCTTCAGGATTTTCTACTATTTCACCTAACTGTTCACGGATGATTTTGTAAGCTATTGAATTTTTCTTTTTATAATTTTTCAATTGTTTTAAAGCAGATCGTTTAAATTCAAGTTCCATTTTAATCATCTAGATATGCATCAAGTTCATCTAATGAAGAAAAGTGAACTCCTTCTCCGTTTTCAAATTCTTTATCTGCTTCAACTAAATCTTTAATTTCTTGATACTCTTCATAATCATCCAGTACTTTGGAAATAATATCATTAAATGAATCATTCTTATGACCAATGTCAGCTAACCTTTCATGATTCATTAAACTAACTCTTATAGCTTTAGTTTCCATATAATATCACCAATAATACATTTGTTAGTTTATGTATATATAGTTAACACAATTAACTATGTATACACTGTCAACAAAAAATTAGAATAAATCAAAAATTGATTCGAAGATATATTTAATGTTTATTAAGAATATTATCTAGTTTTACATGTTTTTCAATTGACTCGACAACACCATTAAAACCAGGATATATATTTTCAGGAGCATAACCATCATTATATAATTCTTTAAGAATTTTAGCTTTTAAATCTCCAGAAATTATAAACTTATGAAATATTTTTTCATCATTTTTAATGGAAAATTCTCTAAATCCTCCAATATGATATATTATATTTTTATCATATTCATAGTGATATCTTCTTTCAATTAATAAATCTGTAATGATTTTATCAAAAGACATTACATTATTAGCCTCATTAATGTCTACAGGTAAAAAAGTAAAAAGACCTTTTTGAGATCTTAAATTTGAATTATTATTATATTCTGGTCTATAAATTACTAATTCATCAATTTCATGAGTAGGATTTATAATTTTTAAATGAGGATTATAATTATCTTCAAATAATTTATAATTAAATGCCCATAACACACAATCCTCAGTATTATTTTGTAATACATCTTCAACAGCAAAATATAGAGCAACTTTAAAATCATAACTCCAGTCTAATGCTCGTGTAGGGATACCATAATGTTGGGCTAAAGAAATAATTTCATAAAAATCAGGTTCTGGCCATCTATATTTTTCTTTAGGCAAGTATGATAAATGGTTATGTATCCGTCTACGAACATATGAGCTGGTTGGAATTTTCAAACCAAGTTTATCAGAATAATCTAAAAATTTTAACAATACATAAGATTCTCTTCTAAAGTGCAAAAATCCTTTTGATGAAACATCATATTTTGGATTTGCATCTATAGGTGTATGTGACTTATTGATATTGTTAAAACTAAATCCTGTTTTAATCTCCCCATCAATTTCAATTTCATGTTCTTCAGTAATAGTATAAATGAATTCAGATTCGATTATAAATCTATTAATATCCCATTCTTTTGTTTTATCATCATATCTTAATGCTGAGGGAATTAAATCATAACTAGTTTTTTTAAGACCTCTAAATATGAAATTTTCCCTGATATCTTCATCATTATCTATATTGATAATATCTAGTAAATTTTTGTAGGAGTCTATTTTATGTTCTTCAACTAAATCATCATATGTTAATTTATCTTCTTCGTTTACCATTATATCGAATTATTCTATGTAACTTTTTAGTTCTTAATTCATATTGTTCTATTGATTTTATTAAACAAATAATATTATTTATGTTGCATATACTAATCTGCAGGTGTGATTAAATTTTCTATATAATTTATTTCATCTTCTGTAAATTCATATTTTTTATATAACTCTTGATCAGTCCACGATTTAGAAAAATCTTGTTTAGGTATGAAACAAAATTTATCTTTAGTGATATGTATTGAAGTTAATGCTTGGAGTAATAAAAACCTAAATGTTTTAGTAGATATATATGATTTAAGATTTTCAGCATCTTTTTCATTATCAAATCTTCCAATACATAAATAAGTTTCAGAACATGCCTGATAAGGTTTTAATACTTGCATACTGGAGGTAATTTTATATTGACCACTTTTATTAGGTTTATTTCCTCCAGACATAGCATAAGTTATAATAACTTTATATTTATCCAAATATTCGCCTTTATCTGCAATTTCATCAGGTGATAGATATATTGTCCCTTTAGATGTTAAAGCTTCAATTGAATTTTCAAATGGTTCTGTTTTACCTTTTGTGGTAGTAGCTATTCCAAACATATTTCTTGAAGAAACCATATCTTCCATAGTCTCTTCATTTGAACCAATACACTTTTTAATAATGCTTACAGCTGTATTATTTCTAACAAAAAATTTAAATTCATTTAAACTTCTTGAAACAGTAGACTGTATTTTGTTATTAAAGAAATTAGAAACTTCACAATTACCTTCATGATTGGAGTCCCATAAGAAATAAAATACTCCTCCAGCAATATTAACTCCAGTAAAACAATCTTTTGCATCAGCAAAATCTACTAACTTTGCTATTCTTTCATCATTTAACATTTCTTCTCTAAATGCATCTAAACCTTTTCCACCAGCATACCATCTTGCTGGAGAAATCATAGATAAATAATCTGGTTGTAATCGTTTAGATTGCTCGATAAATATATTATACAATGGTTTAGCACTATTTTTTGCACCACTCGGTCCTGACGGTGAGATGTATGATTTCTATCCATTAATAGAATTCATGCGAAAAGATATTCGTGATGAACTGCCAATGTATACAAAACTATTCATCCTTTCAAGTGTTGGTGTGTTAATGAATGCACCAAACAGAATAATTAAAGGAACATTTAGAGCATGAAACTACTTTCATATTTTAATCTCCGAAATATATCCCTTTCGTTGTGAGAACGTGTAGGGGCTAAAGAATAATAATTCTCTGCCATCTTCTACTATGATTTTTCCCTCCAATATAGATAGCTGGGATTAATTTTTCCCAGCACCAACCAATTAAAATTATTCTTTAAATTCAATGACATCCAATAAGATTTCTATAGCTAATGCATTTAATGGTTCTGATAAATCAGTTACAGAGTTTATAGATGAGCCAAATCCACCAATATATTGACCAAAACTTATCTCACCATCTTCAATCATAATTCCATAATCTCCTTCCATATCACCAGAATAATATTCAGAATTTATAATTAAATCACAAGTACATACACTAGAGTCTACTCCAACAGTATTATAAGCATATTCATCCTTTTCGAAATCATCTCCCAACTCATATCCGTAAACATTTTCACAATGTCCCCCAGTTTCTGTTGTTGCATATACTGAATGAATATATATCCATTTACCTTCACTTTTAAATTCTTCAAGTTTATTGTAATATTCCTCATCTGATTCAAGATTTAACTCAGATAAATCCCAACCATAATCTTCAACTTCAACAACCATATCATGATTTACACCAAAATCCTTTGATAAAACTTTTTCAATTGTTTTTCGTAAATCAATGTCTTTATCTTTTAATAACATTTCTACATCAGAAATACTTTCAAACTTAGGTTCAAACTCTTTTATATTTTTATCCATGAATATAACCTCTGTTTAATAAATAATCTATTTTAATTATATATCAAAGATCTTGTAACTTTCGAAATATGTGACTAAATTTGTTCCACAATCTGGACATGATTCTTCACCATCATGGTAATCTTCTCCACAATCTGGACAATACATTACACCATCATCCCATATAGAATCTCCAAAAACAATTGTACTCATCAGAATTTCAATAACAAATGCATTTAAAGGTTCTGATAAATCGTCTATTTCACTTATTCCTCCAAACATACCACCCGTATTTTCACAGAAACTAATTTCACCACCATCAACAACATAAATTCCATAATCTCCTGCTTCATCTCCAGTGTAATATTTTGGACTTAATCTTAAATCATAATTTCCTAAACCAGACTGTATTTCAACAGTTACAAAGTCATCGTCATCGATTTCATATTCATAAATTTCGTCGCCCCCATACCTTTCTGATACATATACAGTATGTATGTATATGCCACTACCAGCCTCCTCAACTGTAGGACCATTGTAAAAATCAGGCATACGCACACGATTCATAGTTTTATCTAAGTTTATTTTTTTACCTTCTATTGCTTGATTTACTTCAGAAATATTAGTAAATTTTGGTTTGAATTCATGAATATTAATATAATCGTCTTCATCACTTTTTTCATATTCTTCTTTATCAAATAAAATTTCTTCTTCATCAGAAGGGTATTTACCAACATACAAAACATCATGATAATGTTTTCCATTTTCATCAGCTTCTAATTTTTCATAAGCATAAAACCCCACATCATCAGTGATTTTAAAAATTAATTTTCCACCACCACGTAAAACCCTATTTGACATTCCATCAATAGGATCACGAATAAAGACATTTTCTTCATTTAATTCCTTTAAAATATCATCGACTTGTTTAATATCAAAATATTTACCATTTATGAAATATAATAATTCAGTTTTAATATTATGTAAAAATTTTAAAATCTCTTCTTGAGCACGACCTCCTCTTATGACTACATCATCTGTTTTCCGCACAATTGGTGTATCATCTGTTTTCCAAATATCTGCACGATTTATTAATGAGCCTATATGTTCTTTAATTCTATCTCCATCACGAGCATCTTTAAAATCATGATATGTACAATCTACAATATTACTATTAATTGGACTTTCAGAGTACTTTGCTGTTACATATCCAGATTCTATATTTAAATCATTATCAAGATAAATTCCATATCCTGCCACAAAATGTTTATAATCACCTATAACATCTTTAGGATATTTATATTTATCATAATATTCATCATTTAAATTTTCTGATGTGGATATAATAGTAGATATCTGAGTTTGGTGGAAATTACTATTATATTTAATCCCTTCAAGTACATAAGGATCATCAAATATAAAATTAGAATCTTCATAGATAAAAAATCCAAATTGAATAAATAATTTACCATAGTTATTTAATGCATCCTTAATAGAATTTAAATCATTAACTATTGATTTAACAGGTTTATCCTCATAAAACGCTACAATTGATCTGTTGTAAAGATTATCTATCTTTTTAACAAGTTTATCCAAGTCTATTATTTTTTGCAAATTAACACCTAATTTATATTATCTGCATTGCATAAACTTTTAATTATAATTGTATTCAATAATTTTAAAAAAAAATATTTAATAAAATAGCTATATTATATAGTAGAGGCTATAAAATGAAATTATTTTTAGATAATAATAATTCATATGTAACAACAATAACAGTAAAAGGCAAGGAAATAAAACTATTACTTATTGAAAATAGTATATTAATAGACCCATCACAAATAGCTATTTTATTTGACAGGAAAGAAAAAACAGTAGCAACCAAAGTACAAAAATCAGAATTGGAGAAATACGAAACCAGTAATGTTAAGTTATTGAAAAGTTACGGGTTAATGAATCCAAAAGCAGTTAAACCAAAAGCATTCTATGATTTACGCCAAATCATGGAAGGACCTGGCGAATATTACTTCAAACAAAATGATGAGTTAGATCTCATAGATGTTATTGTTCGTGTAGCTATTGGTAAACATCGTGAGTGGATCCATAACAAAGACATTAACACCCACTAATAGTTATTGAAAAACATTTTTGAAACGCTTTCATATATATATCACAATTTGAAACCTAAATTCAAAACCATTACCCTTGCCATTAATGTTAATGTTATCGTGTTAAATTAATAGCTATTGATATTGATTTGAGATATTAGAAACTTCTGAAAGCATTTAACATCCAAAAAATATTTTCAGAATTGTAACATATGATGCATAATAAATTGATGTATACACTATTTTATTAATTTAAATAAATGTACTACTTGTAATAAGTATATGTATATGTCTTTATTCGTTTTTTGATTTTTAACTAAAAACTTCAAAAGTCTCATATTTTATATATAAATAAAGCGTATATTCCATTTTATATTATACGTAAAAAAAGAAAAGATACGAACTATTTATATATTAAATTCAATTAGATATTAGAAAAAATATTTAAAAAAAATGGATAATACATTACTCGCCACATGAATGTTTTCTATTCAAAATAGATGAGTATTACATTTAATAATAAATATTAATGGAAACATAACCTATCTTTTTATCATAACACTATCTAATAGTATAAGGTTTTCCAGATTTAACATATCTGTATGGTGGCAAAGTAAGATTTTCATCATGTACAAATTTATAAAACTCTTCACTTGCTTTATTTAATTTACCATCATAAATCAATTCACCAATTTCATACAATATTAAGCCCTGTTTTTGATTAATTTTAATTAATGAATCTTCATGAATATCTGCACAATGATTTGAAAGTTTATCAATATCAAGGAATTTCCTAAAATCATATGCAAGAAATCTAATTTCCTCTTTAAAAATAACATTGAAAGATTTAAATCTACTTTTTAAAACACGATAAAACAAGTTATCCCCCATAATAGAAGATATATCAGTAAAATAAATATTTTTAACATTAGTACAGTATTCCAAATCATATGCTAAATCAATTAAAATATTATCAGGCTCTTGAGAATAATTACTCGCAATTTCAAATCTTTTCATGAATTTTGAAAAAAGATGTTTTGCGAAGTAAAATTTATCAGAATAATTAGCATTACTTTCTACATCTTTCAAAGTTATAATTTCATTATCATCAATATGAACTTTTACTTTTGAACAATCCATATAATCACTTAAATCAGCAACAATATTATTAAAACATTTATTAAATTCTTTTTCATCCACATTATTATCAGTTAACATTTTACGCATTAAACCTAATTTATTCTCCATATTAATAATTAAATTTCTTCTCATTTCAATTTCAAAACTTGTAGGACCCACTATCATCCATATCATCCTTATGATTTGTTTATATTAATGTTACTTCATCTTTTGGAACATATTCAATTGTTTCAGTAGGTTCTTTTTCCACCTCTATCTCTTCAAGTTCCACAGGTTCTTTATCCTTAACAATCAGTTTATGTTTCCCATTAAAGAATGTATTTATTCTTGATAAAGAATTTGCATCACCAAGTAAATGATTGTAGTCTTTAGCTAGTTCATTAAACT
>ERZ772820.1910-NODE-1910-length-15556-cov-3.602155_pt1 | contig 15556 bp, 9 predicted proteins | sample MGYA00511377_ERZ772820 | MGnify/ENA primary metagenome ERZ772820 (study PRJEB29015, sample SAMEA2737684) | human gut metagenome | biome: human gut; feature: human-associated habitat; material: faeces | place: China | collected 2012 ...
GTATGCCCGAAGACCTCGCACAACAGCTCCCCTATATGAAAAAGATAATCACCGCAATGGGAATAACCATTATCGAAAAAGAGGGCTTTGAAGCCGATGATATAATCGGAACTGTTTCAGCCGCCTGTGCGGATAAGAAGATACCCTGTACAGTGTCAACGGGCGACCGTGACTCGTTCCAGCTTGTAAATGATTATGTTACCGTAAGGCTTGCCAAGACAAAAGGCGACATTTACTACACGCCCGATGTTATTATGGAAGAGTACGGCGTGACCCCGAAACAGATGATAGAAGTAAAAGCGCTTATGGGCGATTCGAGCGACAATATTCCGGGCGTTCCCGGTATCGGTGAAAAGACCGCTCTTTCACTTATAAAGGAATTTGCAAGCGTGGACGGAGTTTATGAAAACATCGGCTCAACGCTTATCACAAAGGGTGTACGCACAAAGCTCGAAAACGGCAAGGAAAGCTGTTATATGAGCAGGCAGCTTGCCGAAATATGCCTTACCGCACCTATTGATACCGAGCTTTCGCATTATGTTCCGAAAGAACGTGACGATAACGAGCTTGCAAGCTTGCTGTCGGAGCTTGAAATGTACAAGATGCTCCAGAAGCTGAAGCTGCACCCGACTTCCGCTCCCGCAGGCTCAAAAGAGGCTTTGGAAGAATCCGCCGCAAAGCAGATACCCGCAATGCCTGCAGGCGATATAGTTCTGACGCAGGAGGGGAGCGTATACGCAGGCGCAGTAGGCGTTCCGGTAAAATTGTCCGACGTGGAGCTTAAAGCCTATGCCGACAGCGACAGCACGAAGTACACCTTTGATATTAAGGAAACGCTGACCGTTACCGGCTGTGAAAGGCTTAAGAACAACCGTTTTGATACAACGCTTGCGGCTTACCTTGTCGACCCCGATTCAAACGATTACAGCCTGTCAAGGCTCTGCGCTCAGTACGGAGTTCCGGAAGGAAACAGCATACAGGAAAAGTCGATAACCGTTGCCGCCCTCAATGATATACTTAATTGCAAAATCAGTGAAACAGGCTCTGCGGCGGTTCTTACCGATATAGAGATACCTCTTGCCACTGTGCTTGTGGCTATGGAGCGTGAGGGTGTAAGTATTGACGCAGACGGAATAAAGGCTTTCGGTAAAGAGGTTTGCGAAAAGGCTGAAAAAATCAGCCGTGAGATCTATGAATACGCAGGTTATGAATTCAATATAGGCTCGCCAAAACAGCTCGGAAGCGTGCTTTTTGAAAAACTTGCATTGCCAAGTGCCAAAAAGACAAAAACAGGCTATTCCACAAACGCCGATGTGCTTGAAAGCCTTATGGACAAGCATCCCATAGTTCCTCTGATAACCGAATACCGTGCGCTTACAAAGCTGCAGAACACATACGTTACAGGACTTCTGAAGGTAGTGGGCGAGGACGGCAGGATTCATTCGACCTTCAAGCAGACGGAAACAAGGACAGGAAGAATTTCAAGCGCCGAGCCGAATATTCAGAATATCCCCGTAAGAACGCCGCTCGGCAGGGAGATGAGAAGATTCTTCACCGCAAAGGACGGCTGCCTGCTTGTCGATGCCGACTATTCACAGATCGAACTGCGTGTGCTGGCTCATATTTCGGGCGACGAGATAATGAAGAAAGCGTTCCTTGACGGTGTGGATATTCATACCGTTACCGCATCTCAGGTGTTCAATCAGCCGATAGAGTGGGTAACGCCGGACCTCAGAAGCAAGGCGAAAGCGGTCAACTTCGGCATAGTCTACGGAATAGGCGCATTCTCGCTGTCAAAGGACATCGGTGTTTCAGTGCCGAAAGCAAGCGAATATATCCGCTCCTATCTTTCCAAATATTCCGGCATAGCTCACTATATGGAGCAGACCGTTGCGAAGGCTAAGCGTGACGGCTATGTTGAAACTATGTTCGGCAGAAGAAGATATATCAAAGAGCTTGCCGCAAAGAATAAGAATCTGCAGGCTTTCGGCGAGCGTGTCGCAAAGAACACCCCCATACAGGGTACAGCCGCCGATATAATTAAAATTGCGATGATAAAAGTTTACAACAGACTTGAAGAAAGCGGTTTGGATGCAAGGCTGATACTTCAGGTTCACGATGAACTTATTGTTGAGGCAAAAGAAGATTGCGCAGAAAATGTAGCCTTACTTTTAAAGGAAGAAATGGAGAATGCCGTAAAGCTCACCGTTCCTATGACGGTAGATGTAAATATTGGCAAAACGTGGTATGATACTCATTGACAATGATTGTTTGACAGATAAAGGAAAAATCACGGCTTTAAATCATCATAATTCATCAATCTGTAGCGACATTGCAGTGATTGAAAAAAAGTGTTTTTCGGTGCCGTGGACAGAGCGAAGTATTGAGTCGCAGGTGTTCACTGAAGGCTCGATCAATGTCGTTATTCGTGATGATAAAGCCGAAAACAAGCCGGTAGGCTTTATCTGCGGTCAGAGCGTATCCGATGAATGCGAGCTGTATCGCATTGCAGTGCTTCCCGAATACAGACATCAGTGCATCGCCACACAATTAATGGAATATTTCATAAATAAATGCAAAAATAACGGCATAAAAAGCATTTTTCTTGAAGTCCGCTGTGATAACGAGCCGGCAAAAAAGCTGTATGAAAAACACGGCTTTTCTGAGGTCGGCAGACGCAGAAACTATTATACAGAGCCGGTTTGCGACGCTTTGATATATAAAGCGGAATTGTAAAACGTCATATTTACGGCAGGGCGGTATTTCTCCGCACCTGCCGTTTTTAAAACCCTAATAAACCGCATAACAAAGCCATTTATGACACTTCGGTAACAGCAGGAATATCTCGTTTTCAACCGTAGATTCCCGTTCCTGCCGTATTACTGCTTACATTTCCCGATTGCCACAAACCGCATTGTAAAGCCAAACAATCGCTATACACGGCAACCCGCTTCACACGATTTTCTGTTTTACTCTGTGCCTGACAAATCATACGTCTTAACTGCCACAAACCGCATTGCTATGCGATTCGCAGTGCATTCAGCCCTGCCGTTTCGCTATCGCACGAAACGCATCGGCTATTACAAAGGCTGAATTTGGAGCGGCTCACAGCCGCAAAAACGGCAGACATGATTTCTCATGCCTGCCGTTTATCGTATCAATTGTATATCCTATCAAACCGCATTGTAAAGCCAAACAATTGCTATACACGGCAACCCGCTTCACACGATTTTCTGTTTTACTCTGCACCTGACAAAGTATATGTCTTAACCGCCACAAACCGCATTGCTATGCGATTTGCAGTGCGTTCAGCCCCGCCGTTTTGCTATCGCACGAAACTCACCGACAATTCCAAAGGCGGAATTGTCAGCGGCATTGCCGTCCGCCGTTTCGCTATCCAGCGGATAGCTCAAACAGTTCCAAAGGCGGAACAGTCAGTTGCACAGCCACCTTAGATCATGCTTTCCTGCCAGCAGTCAGGCGCTGTAAGACCGAGCATCTTAACGATGGTAGGAGCAACGTTTGCCAGACCGTACTTGGTGGGAACGCCGGGAGCGTACTTTGTATCGTCCTTGATAGTGTACTTGACTTCCTTATCATAGATGATGAAAGGAACGGGGTTGAGCGAGTGGGCTGTTCTTACCTGAACCTCACCCTTCTTGTTCTTTTCGAGCATCTCGTCTGCGTTGCCGTGATCGGCGGTTACCACGAGTGTAACACCGTATTCATCGCAAACCTTGATAAGTCTTGAAAGGCCGAGGTCAACCGCTTCAACACCGATTATTGTTGAGTCGAGGCTGCCTGTGTGTCCGACCATATCGCCGTTGGGGTAGTTGCAACGGATAAAGTCATACTTCTTGCTCTTGATTACTTCGATAAGATCATCCGTTATCTCAGCGGACTTCATCCACGGACGCTGATCGAATGAAACGTTGTCGGAAGGAATTTCCTTGTATGTTTCAAGTTCTTCGCTGAACTTATCGCTCTTATTGCCGTTCCAGAAGTAAGTTACATGGCCGTACTTCTGTGTTTCGGATACGGCATATTCGTTAAGACCTGCGGCAACGAGTACCTCTGTGAGAGTGTTTGTAATCTCGGGAGGATTTACAAGGAAGCGTGCGGGGAGCTTTAAGTCGCCGTCATACTGCAACATACCTGCGAAGCATACGTCGGGCTTTGCGCCTCTGTCAAATGCAGTGAAGTCATCATCGTCGAATGCCATTGAAAGCTCGATAGCACGGTCGCCTCTGAAGTTGAAGAGGATAACGCTGTCCTTGTCAACTATCTTGCCTACAGGTTCGCCGTTCTCAGCGATTACGAATGCAGGGAGATCCTGGTCGATGATGCCGTCGTTTTCCTTACGGTAGGTTTCAACAGCTTCCATAGCTGATGCAAACTGTCTGCCCTCGCCCTTGACGTGAGTCTTCCAGCCAAGCTCAACCATAGGCCAGTCAGCCTGGTAACGATCCATAGTAACCTTCATACGTCCGCCGCCGCTTGCTATCTTACCGTCAAAAGCGCCGTCCGCATTAAGCTCCTTGAGGAAGCTCTCAAGCTGTTCGATATATATCGGAGCAGAAGTAGCGGGTACATCTCTGCCGTCGAGCAGAATGTGTACTCTTGCCTTCTTGATGCCCTCGTTCTTGGCTTCCGTCAGCATCTTGAACAGGTGCTTGATATTTGAGTGAACGTTACCGTCCGATAAAAGACCGATGAAGTGAAGGGTGCTGTTGTTAGCCTTGCAGTTGTCAACGAGTTCTTTCCAAGCCTCAGACTGATACATCTTTCCGCTTTCGATAGATTCGTTAACGAGCTTTGCGCCCTGTGAGTAGATCTGACCGCAGCCGAGTGCGTTGTGACCTACCTCTGAGTTGCCCATATCATCATCTGTAGGCAGACCTACAGCGTCACCGTGAGCCTTTAAACGAGTGTTGGGGCATTCTCTTAAAAGTCTGTCAAGAGTAGGAGTGTTGGCGAGCGTAACTGCATCGCCAAGACCTGTCTTTGAAAAGCCTACGCCGTCCATAACAACGAGTAAAACGGGTTTTGCCATTTGTTTAGTCGTCCTTTCGTAAATATCCGATTTTTTGATTAGCCGTTTACGGCAGCCTTGATGATAGTTGTGAAATCAGCAGCCTTGAGTGAAGCACCGCCGATAAGACCGCCGTCAACGTTTGTCTTTGAGAGCAGTTCTTCAGCGTTCTTTGCGTTCATAGAGCCGCCGTACTGGATTGTGATTGTTTCTGCAGTATCTGCGCCGTAGAGCTTAGCGAGTGTAGCACGAATGAAAGCGCAAACCTCTTCAGCCTGATCTGCTGTAGCTGTCTTGCCTGTACCGATAGCCCAAACGGGTTCGTAAGCGATTATGCACTTCTTGAGGTCATCTGCGGAGATGCCGAAGAAATCGAGCTTAATCTGACGTGCGATAACTTCTTCTGTAATGTTGCATTCACGCTCCCAGAGAAGCTCGCCTACGCATACGATGGGTTTTAAGCCTGCTTCAAGAGCAGCCTTTGTTCTCTTGTTTACTGTTTCGTCTGTTTCAGCAAAATACTGACGGCGCTCGGAGTGACCGAGTACAACATATTCAACGCCCATTTCAGCGAGCATATCAGCTGAAATTTCGCCTGTGAAAGCGCCGCTCTTTTCAAAGTGGCAGTTCTCAGCGCCGATCTTTATGTTTGTGCCTGCTGTTACAGCGAGAGCTGTTTCAAGGTTTGTGAAGGGAACGCAGGCTACGACCTCAACGTCCTTTACATCGGCAACCATAGGCTTTAATTCTTCTAAAAGAGCCTTAGCCTCGGGTCTTGTCTTATTCATCTTCCAGTTACCTGCGATAACTGCTTTTCTTACTGTCTTTTTCATGATACAGTGTTCCTTTCGTTTTTTATTATAAATTGCTTATTACACAACAATAAGGGCGGAGAATATCCGCCCTCGTTATTTTTACTTGTCCTGAATGCAAGCGATACCGGGAAGTACCTTACCTTCGAGGTATTCAAGAGAAGCGCCGCCGCCTGTTGAGATGTGGCTCATCTTGTCTGCATAACCGAGGTTGATAGCAGCTGTAGCCGAGTCACCGCCGCCGATGATCGTTGTAGCGTCTGCCTCTGCAAGAGCTTCGCAGACAGCAACTGTACCCTTCTTTAATACGGGGTTCTCAAATACGCCCATAGGTCCGTTCCATACAACTGTCTTAGCTGACTTAGCGGCATCAGCGAACAGAGCCATTGTCTTAGGACCGATGTCAAGACCCATCATATCAGCAGGAATCTTGTCAGCGTCAACAACGCTTACTTCGATCTCAGCATCGATAGGATCGGGGAATTCCTTTGCAATTGTTGTATCAATAGGGAGAAGGAGCTTCTTGCCGAGCTTTTCAGCCTTTTCAATCATTTCCTTGCAGTAGTCGATCTTCTCGTTGTCAACGAGTGATGTACCTACTTCATAGCCCTTAGCCTTTAAGAATGTGTAAGCCATACCGCCGCCGATGATAAGTGTGTCGCACTTTTCGAGGAGGTTTGATATAACGTTCAGCTTGTCTGCAACCTTAGCACCGCCGAGGATAGCAACGAAAGGTCTTACGGGGTTTTCAACAGCGTTGCCTAAGAACTCGATTTCCTTGTTCATAAGGTAGCCTACTGCTGTTTCCTTAACAAACTTTGTAACGCCTGCTGTAGAAGCGTGTGCTCTGTGTGCAGAACCGAAAGCGTCCATTACGAATACATCGTCGTCAACGAGATCTGCAAGCTCCTTAGCGAATGCTTCACCGTTCTTTGTTTCTTCAGCGCCACGGAAACGTGTGTTTTCAAGAACAACTATCTCGCCGTCCTTCATTTCTGCAACTGCCTTCTTTGCATTCTCGCCTACTACTGTATCGTCCTTAGCGAAAACTACCTTTGTATTAACAAGCTCTGCAAGTCTTTCTGCAGCAGCCTTAAGAGAGAACTTGTCCTCGGGACCGTTCTTCGGCTTGCCGAGATGTGAACAAAGAACTATCTTTGCGCCGTTCTCAACTAACTTATTGATTGTGGGAAGTGCGGCCTGGATTCTGTTGTCGTTTGTGATCTTGCCGTCCTTCATAGGTACGTTGAAGTCTACACGAACAAGGACTTTTCTGCCCTTTACCTGTAAATCTTCTACATTCTTCTTGTTTAATTTGCTCATGGTAATGATCCTTTCGCTTTTACTTTATTTGTATGAGGCTGTCCTCAAGAAATACAAATTTCACGCATATTTTTATACTTCTGCGCTCATATTTATTTTACCAAAAAAGCGGATAAAATGCAAGTACTTTTTATAAAGAAATCGAATAAAACAGCACGGCGGGAAAGTATTCCCGCCGTGTGTCTGCTTGTAGTAAAAGCCTGTTTTGAAAAATATAGCCTGATCTCAATCCCTAACCCAAACTCCATTCTCCTAGGTGAAGAGCTTTGCCTAAAGCAAGGACGCTTTGATTGCTTGCCAAAAGTTTTGCGCGACACAAAGCCTACAGAGCAAGCAACACTCAATACCCGTTTTAATTTAGTAGATATATAGGTTTTTCGACAGACTTCAGCGCTTTTCCTGAAAAGCAGGACACTGTTTGCTGTATAGATCACTTATTCGTTTGTAATCGGAATTTCTGCTATCAGCTGTGGCACGGGATCTTTCGGGATAATATCGTAATAACGGTCGTTATTGAATACATAACCTTTTTCAACGGCATTTGATACCGAGAGATAGTTCTTTCCGCAGCACAGAGCGGTAAACGTACTGACTCTTCCCTCCGAATCCGTGTTAGCTATGCAGTAGTCGCCTGAAGCGTGAACGTTTGCGTTGTTATGTTCCAGATTATATGTGTCTATATCATCAAGATGTACAAAATATATTTCGCAGTTCTTTACAGGCTTTCCGTTGTCATCCTTAAGCACCATGTCGATGTCAATATCGCCATAGTCGGTGGCAATGTATGAAGAGTAAAATCTATCCCCGAGTATGACTTTCGGCTTACTGCTCTTTACAAGATCTTTGCGCACCATTATAGTGCTATAGATATGATTGTTTTCGCCTTGGATATTATCTATGCTTACAAGCAGGATATAATCATTTACTTCTTCTCCGGTGATAATTTTGCCGTCAACGCTTATGCTTGCATAGCTTACCGGAGTCTTTTTCACTTTACATCCCGTAATCCTACGACCGTCAACAGTGTCGATCAGTCGTGCTCCTTGCCATATGTTATCGTCTATATAGGTATCGCCATAATGGATAAGCTCAACCGGTATGTAAGTGTGTTCCTCATATGTGTAGGATTTTTCTGCAAGCGCATACTGCTGTTCGCTGTAATCGGGCAGAGTATCCTCCTCCTGAATACTTTCGTCTACAACCTCAAATTTGTCGGCAGGAAGAGTACCGGTTGTCAGATCGATATTTATAATGCTGTTACTGCTGCTTTCGGTCACGGTGAATACGGCAAATCCGTTGTCGCCTGTAGTGGTCATCATAGGAGCGGCTATAACGTAAATGCCGTAGTCTATGCTGTCAAATGTGTGATCACTGCCATCGGTATTAAAATAGGGTACTTCTGATATTTTGGATTGCTTTATGGTTATGATTTCATCATTTGTAAGGAACGCTTTGTCAACCTTATAATAGTAAAGCATACTTCTGTCAAGATCGGCTGCGTTGCCTGTCATTCTGAGCGTTACATTAGTCGCTGTGCCTGTCGGCTCTGGAGCGGGCTTGGCTGTTGTTGCGGCTGTTGTCTTAGTGGTCACAGTCGTTGTTGCGGTCGTCTGCGGTGTGGTTGAAGTTGCGGGAGCTGTGGTTGAAGTAGTTGCTTTGACTGTTGTCACAGCCTTGGTTTCTTCAGGTCGTGATGAATTGTCATTGTCACACACCACAGAGGTTATATCAATGGTTTTTGCGTCTGTTCCCGCTTTGTTTTCAATTCCGAAATTGAACATATAATTATTGTAGTAAGTATAATTCAAAAATATATAGTCATAAGGCGAAACGACTATACGGAGTTTTCCGTCAACATACTTCATGGATATATATTCAAGCTCAAACGTTTTGCTGTTGTCTGCACCGTCTTTTGCGGTAAGCGATAACAGTATCAGAGAATTATGGCTTTCATCGGTATAAAATGCCGTGCAATACTGCGTATGTGCCGAGTACAGCTCTGGCATAGGAAACTCTTTGTCTATATTTATGCCGAACTTTGATTTAGTGTTATTTTTATCCGCCGGCTGGATATAATCGGGACAGTACTCAAAAAAATATTCTTCAAATTTGTCCGAGTTACCCCCTGTGTATACCTGTGATACAGCGTTGATAAATTCCTCTGTGGTGTCAAACCCGAAATATGCTTTATCGGCATAATAAAAGCGTGCGTCATTATAAGAAGTTCTGCCTGTAAAGTAGTTGGCACTGTTGTTTTTGAACTTTTCAATTTCCTGTACACTCATATCCGAGGATATGCCTACCGCCGCATTGCTGTCGGGAAGAACGATATATTTGTTTGTGATGTCAATTGCATTATCGAACAGGTCAAGCATTTCACTCTGAACCTGCTTATCCGTGCAGAAAAGACTGTCAAAATCATCAGCCGCATTGATTTCTGTAGTATCTATGGTCGGTGTATTATCTATCCTGCGATAAGTTATTTTTCCAAGCTGTGCCCAGAATGCCTTATCATCAACAAAAGTCATTCCGCTCTTTTCGGAATGTACCTTTGTGTTTTCCGAGGGTGTAACTATGCTGTCGGCGGCACTGTTGCCGCCGATCGATACGTTGATAGGTCCGCCCTGATTATTTATTACCGCAAAATGTATTCCGACACCTGCCGTGCCTGCTGCGACAACTACTGCGGCGGCCGCTGCGGCATAACGTTTTATCTGCGGTACGAAGCTGCGTTTCTTGTCGCTTTGCAACAGCCTGTCAAGGCCGTTTTTCTTCTGCTCGTCTGTAGCGTTTACTTCATCGAATGCCTGTTTAATTGTCATTTTATTCAACGCTCCTTTCATCACTGAGGACATTTCTCAGCCGCTCCCTCGCTTTCTGCAATCTTGTGCGGACTGCAGAAGAGCTTATATGCAGCATCTGTCCTATTTCTTCGCTTGAGTATCCGTCATAATAGAACAGATACACAGGTATTTTCAGCTTGTCGGGAAGTTTGGAAAGCTCGCTCAGAAGCTCTTTTGCTTCATTGCTTATATTGCTGTCGGGAATATTGTCGTTGAGCGGCTCGTTTTTTCTGCACGCCGCCTTGAGCATATTCTTACAGATATTTGAAGCAACACGGATAAGCCATGCTTTTTCGTGGTTTTCGCTTTCAAACTGTTTTTTTGTTTCGATTGCTTTCAGAAAAGCGTTATGTACAGCGTCTTCTGTATCCTGTATATTTTTCATATACATATAGCACACCCTGTAGAGAGTGTCGAAATTGCGTTCATAAAGCTCTCTTATGCTCTCGGAAGAATAATCTGACGTCATAAATCGTTCCCCCTGAGTTTTTCTCTTTGAATGTAATACAACTGACAGATGTGTTTTGTCTGTCGGAGAATAAAAAAATGCGGTTGAAAGTTCAACCGCAAAACAAGGACGGGGAAAACCCGTCCTTTATATCATCTTTCTTCTCTGAAGTACGCTTCACCGAGTGCCTTAGGCGGCTGATTCTCTTTCTTCTTTCTCATTGCTATGAAAATCAGCACTATAATGGTGGCGATGTAAGGGAGCATTGTTAAAAACTGCGAGGGTATCTGTATCTCCCAGCCCTGCATCTTGTAGTTTAAACCTCTCAGCATACCGAAAAGGTAGGCGGCGAATATCGCCTTGAGGGGATTCCATGTACTGAATATGATGAGAGCAACGGCTATCCAGCCTGCGCCTGCCGTAACGTTATCCTGCCAGGTTGTCAGGAATGCGGTTGACAGATAAGCGCCGCCGAGTCCGCAAAGGAAACCGCCGAGCAGAATATTTATATACTTATGGAGCGTAACATTTATGCCCGAAGCATCAGCCGCACCGGGATTTTCGCCAATCGCCCTTACATAAAGTCCTAGCTTTGTCTTGTTGAGGTAGAAATACGCAAGCACGGCTATGACAAGTCCGAGCCATACATATATATCCTGCGAGAAAACAGCCTCTCCGAGTATCGGGATATTGCTGAGAACAGGTATTTCTACAGGGCGGAATGCCGAGCTTACCGACTGGGGTATCTGTTCGCTTGATACCCAGCCGCCTATAAGACCGGAAACGCCCGTGCCGAATATAGTCAGCACAAGACCGGTAACGACCTGGTTTCCTCTGAGCGTGACGGTTATAAAGGCATATATAAGCGCACCTGCCGCACCCGCAGCACCTGCCGCCAGCATAGCGAGCAGAGGATTTCCCGTAGCACACGCAACTGTGAAGCCGAGTGACGCACCCATAAGCATCATACCCTCGACACCGAGGTTCATATGACCTACCTTCTCACAAAGTATACCGCCGACAATGGCAAACAGTATCGGAGTACCTGTCTGAATGGCGGTCTGTAAAAACAGACCTATCTGATGAAGAATATCCATTATTCAGCCTCCTTTACTGCGGTATGCTTGCGAAACGATATTTTATAGTTTATAAAGAACTCGCACGCAAGAACGAAGAATATTATGACACCCTGCATTATTTCCGTAATGGACGAGGGTATTTTCATTACCTGAAGCGAGCTTCCGCTCTGGAGAAGTATCGAGAACATAAACGACGCAACCACGATAACGGGCGGCTTCAGCTTTGCAAGCCAGGCGGTGATTACCGCCGTAAAGCCAAGACCTGCCGACATCGAATCGGTTATCGACTTCTCAACGGCGCTCGACTGCATAAAGCCTGCCATTCCGCAAAGACCGCCGGAGATAAGAACTGCAATCACCAGTATTTTAACCGTATTCATACCGGCATATTTTGCGGTGGTTTCGCTTTCGCCGATAACGTCAATCTGATAGCCGAGCTTTGTGTAGCGGAGCAGTATCGTCATAATAATTACGAGTACCAGCATTATTATCCAGCCTGCGTGAATGCCGAATACATCGGGCAGTACCGCATTTTCCGAGAAGTTAGGCACCTTTGCCGCACCGAGTGCCGCAGGGTCTTTCCACGGGCCGTATTGAAGGTAGCTTATAAAGGCTATCGCAATATAGTTCATCATCAGCGTTACAAGCGTTTCGCTCGCACCGAACTTAGCTTTGATAACCGCAGGGATAAGCGCCCATAAGCCGCCGCAGATGAAGCCTGCAACGCACATAAGCGGTAAAAGGAGTATAGGCGGCAGATCGGGACACATAAAAGCCATTGATGCCGCACCGAAAGCGCCCATATAGAACTGACCCTCAGCACCGATATTCCAGAACTTCATTCTGAACGCTATCGCTATACCGAGCGAAAGAGTGGTAAGCATTATCGTTTTGTTCATAACGTCCTTGAAACGCTTGAACGGGGTCTGTATTATTTTGCCGAAAACCTTGAAAGGATCATAACCCATTATGGCAAGAACAATGCCGATAAATATCAGCGACAGCACGATAGCGCCTATTCTTATAAGAACGTCAACGAGCTTTGATGTGCCTTTCTGCCGCTTTGAAATCTGTATCATGCTCATACGGCCTTCTCCTCTCCCTTGTTGATATGGTCGCCCACCATCATAAGACCTATGTCTTCCTTAGTGACGGTCGTGGGGTCTACTATGTCGATTATCTCACCGTCGTGTATTACCATAAGTCTGTCGGAAATGCTTTTCAGCACGTCAAGATCCTCGCCTATGAACAGCACAGCAACGCCTTTTTTCTTCTGCTCGTTGAGCATATGATATATATTGTATGACGCACCTATATCAAGACCTCTTACGGGATAAGCGGTTATAAGCACCTTGGGCGAGAGCCATATTTCTCTGCCGAGAAGCACCTTCTGTATATTACCGCCGGACAGCTTCTTTACCGTGTAGTTTACAGACGGGGTGTAAATATCAAAATCGTGTACTATCTGCTCTGCGAGCTTCTTTGCAAACTTGCTGTCTATGAACGGGCCGGGATTATGGTTATAGGACTTTAAGATAACGTTGTTCGTTATGCTCATTCCTGCCACAAGACCCATACCGAGTCTGTCCTCGGGAACAAAGCTCATACTGATGCCCTTGCGGATTATCGCTCTGGGATCAAGTCCCTTTATGCTGTCGCCGTCAAACTCAATATCGCCGTCGGTCATTTTGTCAAGACCTGCGATTATCTCGCAAAGCTCCTTCTGACCGCTTCCAGCTATACCTGCAACGCCGAGTATCTCACCGCCGTATACGTCAAAGTTCACGTTATCAAGCACGTTTACGCCGTCTGTATTTTTCTTCGTGAGATTTTTCACGGAAAGCATCGGCTTTGCGTTATAGTCACAGCACTGCGGACGCTCTATTTCAAGCGTTACCGCCTTGCCGACCATCATCTCGGTAAGCTGTTGGGGGGTGGTTTCGCTCGTCTTTACCGTACCGATACATTCGCCCTTACGCAAAACGGTAACACGGTCGGAAATATCCATAACCTCCGCCATCTTATGAGTGATAATGATTATCGTACAGCCCTGCTCCTTCATCTTTCTGAGAATAGAGAACAGTGCGGTTATCTCCTGCGGGGTAAGCACCGCTGTAGGCTCGTCAAGGATAAGAACGTTTGCACCTCGGTAGAACACCTTCATTATCTCTACAGCCTGCTTTTCGCTGACAGACATATTGTATATCTTCTTGTCGGGGGTAACGTTAAGGCCGTATTTCTCGTTCAGCTTGTTCACATGGTGAGCCATACGCTTTTTCGATGTGACAAAATGCTTTATATGACCCATTACCACGTTTTCTGCGGCGGTCATTACATCGACCAGCTTGAAGTGCTGATGTACCATACCGATGCCTGCCTTTATAGCGTCACCGGGTGAGCCGAAGTGCATCTTTTTACCGTCAATCGAGATAGTACCGCTGTCGGGCGTATATATGCCGCTGAGCATATTTACAAGGGTACTCTTGCCCGAACCGTTTTCGCCGAGCAGGGCAAGTATCTCGCCCTTGTATACGTCAACGGAAATATCCTTGTTTGCGTATACCGAGTCAAACGATTTGGTTATGTGTTCAAGTTTTATATAAGGGTCTGCCATATAACCTCCTTGAAAATAGCGATTTGTCTTTTTAAAACATCGCAGATATTCCGGTGCTTTAAAAAGACAAATCGGGCAGTCGCTGAGGACTGCTCGTATTGTCTTTAATAGTCTTAAGATTTTATGACCTGCGATTATGCGGGGATAGTACCTGTTACGCCCTTAACAAACCAGTTCATGTTCCAGATTTCTTCATCTGTCATCTTAACGCCGTCGTCAACCTTCTTGTTGCCTTCCTGATCGTAAAGAGGACCTGTGAATGGTTCGAGTGTGCCATCGATGATAGCCTTCTTAGCTGCATCGACCTTTTCCTGTGTGCCTTCTGCGCAGAGGTCTGTCAGCTTGTCAAGGTATGTCATGTTAGCGGCAAGACCTTCCCAGTATTTACGGCTTGTCCATGTACCGTCCATAGCCTTCTTTACATCGTCTGTGTAGAATGTCTTCCAGTCGAAGCAAGCGGCTGTGAGGTAAGCCTTGGGAGCAGCGTCTGATGTGGGGAAGTTGTAGCCGATGCAGTATGCGCCCTTTTCTTCAGCGGCAACCTGAGGAGCTGTTGTATCCTGGTGCTGAGCGATTATATCAACACCCTTGTTGAGAAGCTCAAGTGCTGCCTGCTTTTCAACTGTGGGGTCATACCATGTATCTGTGAATACTACTTCTACCTTAGCGTCGGGGTTTACAGACTGTACACCGAGTGTGAATGCGTTGATACCGCGGATAACCTCGGGGATACCCTTAGCGGCAACATAACCGATGTAGTTCTTCTGTGTCTTCATACCTGCAACGATACCTGCAAGGTAACGAGCCTGATATACCTTACCGAAGTAGGTTGACATATTTTTTTCTGTCATATAACCTGAGCAGTGAGCAAACTTTACATTGGGATGATCCTTTGCCATCTGGTCTGTACCTTCCATAAAGCCGAATGAGTTTGTGTAGATAAGGTTGCAGCCTTCATCGATAAGTGTCTGGATAGCTTCCTTAGTGTCGGCAACGGTTTCGGGTACGTCCTCAACGTAGAAGGTCTTTACGCCCATAGCCTCAACTGCAAGTCTGCCTGCATCGTGAGCCTGTGTGTAACCGCCGTCGTTGATCTTGCCGATGTAAACAAAGCCTGCTACAACATCGCTCTTGGCTGTGCTGTCGCCTGTGCTCTGTGCGTCGGAAGTCTTGCTTTCATCCGTACCGCTTGTTGCGGCATTGCCGGAGCAGCCTGTGAGTCCTGCTGTAAGTGCGCAGGTTGCCGCCAGTAAAATGGCGATAAGTTTCTTTTTCATGTTTTTCCTCCCTATTAAAACAGTAAAAGATATATTAACGGCACTTTGCCGCTAAATACGATTATTTACAAGTCAATACCGCATAATTATTGTCGTGCGATTGCTTAGTCAGATTTTTCGTCAGATTG
>ERZ772820.1913-NODE-1913-length-15546-cov-18.363179_pt1 | contig 15546 bp, 6 predicted proteins | sample MGYA00511377_ERZ772820 | MGnify/ENA primary metagenome ERZ772820 (study PRJEB29015, sample SAMEA2737684) | human gut metagenome | biome: human gut; feature: human-associated habitat; material: faeces | place: China | collected 2012 ...
CGCCCGTAGTCTCGTTTGGGCGGTACTTTGTGTAAGATTGGCAGTCCATTATTAAGTTTTTTATTATGTTCCCTTTGTACACCGTTGCAATTATATCTTCAGAACCATTCAGCGGTTCCTCATTTCCATCCACAAATGACGGAATGATAGCCTGGTGTCTTTGCACTGTTGATTAATCCTTACACTTCCTCAGGGAATATGTTTACAGGTAGGATTGCCTGGTGGGACAATCCTACCTGTTGCTTTTGTAAATACTTTTGAATAAGCGTAAGAAGCCGTTATGCCAACAATTTATATAACATCAACACAGTGATTGTTTAACAGCCATGCCGATATGTCAAATGCTTATTTAACTTTGGCATACCACACTTAGCTTGCAATATAATGGCAGAGCATTAATGCATCCTTTAAATCTAAAATGCCATCTTTATTTATATCTGCAAGCAGTATCTGATTGCTGGGTAGAGTTTTTATCCCCACTATGTGCTTAGCGAGAAGTATTAGATCCAATATATTAACATTTCCATCTTGATTGATATCCCCAAGCACAAATGTATTCTCATGATACAGCTTAATATATGAGGTGTTGCCGCCGATGCTTGTCTGCAGCGTATCCGTTTCAGCTACAAGCATCAAATTCCAGTCTGTTTGCATTCCTGAAATTGAGAACTGTAAATAGAATACATCATTATAACCAAGATCTGAGAAATTGCCGCTTGTAACTACTGCGCCATTTTCTTGATCTATTACAGTAAACGTGCCGGAAGCTGTGTCTAAACCAATGTTTTTCACATATGCAATTACGGTCTGTTCGTCATCAGTTTTGTAAACTTGATTACCCGTTATAAGCATTGCACGGCCAATATCGATATCAGAGTATTCTTCGTTGCCAAGCTTAAGCGTATACTGCATATGCTGTGCTTCCTCGGGTAGTGAAAGCATAAGCTCGGCATCGCCGGTACATCCTGATAATAATGCTAATGGAACATCTTGTTCAAGAGCTATTTCTCCATTCGTGTCTATAAGCGTTGCATGTAGCTTATCTATACTAACCGTGCCGGTGTTTGTGATCTCAATGGTAAGCGGTAAAGCACAGCCGGGTTTTACTGCTGTTTCATCGTAAATAACACTATTGATAGTATAGCTCTCGCGTTCGGGCATAGCGAACCAATAGAGACCGGCAGTAGCATCCATAGCTGACGTATCAGAGATCGATTGGTCTACGTATACAAATATAGGCTTCCCTGCAGCATATGCACAAGCTACCTTTTCATGATAGTGGTTTGCATCTGCTTCGGTTAGAGCAATTGGTTCTGCCCATATGCTTTCAGCTGCACCATAAGTCATTGCATATAAATTGCTTTTGCCGTCCTGCGTTATACTCCAACAGAGCGTAATATTCCCATCTGCATTAACAGCCGCCGTGTAGTCTGTGTCGGGCAAAAAAGTTGTATTCATAGCAGCACCATTATAGTAAAGTGTTGTTGCATCTTCGGTCGTGTTATCCAAATACAGCGGCGCACCATCAAGATAACGAGCGCCTGTTCCGCTTATATATGATGTGGATTTATACGGCTGTGCGAATAGTATTACGCGGTCTGTTGTTGTATCAAGATTGTTGTCAGTATCCAGATTTACACAAACCTCAACACCGTTTGTTGTAAGTCCTGTATCCATAGAAAGAGCAATACTGTCGTACTCGGCAAGCAGCAACTTTTCATTCCAACCGGATTCGTCTTTTTGCATATAGTAAATCCGGTTAGGCTTTTGCTCTGTTGCACTCAGGCCAAGAACATCGTTCTCGGCATTTTCTGCCCATGTGAGCACCGGCATACCATCTGCAGTCAAGCATATATTCGGCATAGCTTCATAACAGTCATTATCCGTTATAGTCTCAACTGTAAATGTGCGAGTCGCCATATCAAAGTGCGCTACAGAGACTTCAAGCTTTACTCCGATTTCATTAAGCGTATCACTTTCGTTTATAGAGGTTTTAGCGTTCTGCCAAACAATATATACTCCGTTTTCTGTTGCATAGGCGTCAGGAGCATAGTCTGCCGTTCCATCGTCCCAAACAGCGATAGGCTCTGTCCATTGTCCTGTTACTGTATCCAGCAGCGAAAATACCAATTTAGAACAGTCCTCGATGGGTCGAGTCGCATCAGCATCGCAATAAAGCATCATTAAGGTGTCGCCACAGTCCACAAGTATAGGATCTATTTCTGTATCTGAATTTACTTGCAGTGCTTCCGGCGAAGAAGGCAGGTTCAGAAGGGCTTGCGGTGCAAACATAGTATTGCTGCTTGTTGACGGAATATTATGCGCAGAAAGCCGAGATGTATACATATCACCTATAGCCATGAGCTGTTCATTTGCGTCATGCGTAGACTCCGGAGTTTGCTCGATATCCGAAGTGAGTTCCGGCGTCGGGGTGGGTGAGGGGGAGGGAACAGTCAATGGTTCTGTTTCTTGAACGGGAGCTGATGACTCATCCGGAACCGGCGTAGATTCGGGTTCGGGATTTGGAGTCGGCTCCGGATCCTGAGTCGCCATGTCTGCTTCAACGGGTGTAGTTTCAGGCGTAGGCGCAGGTGTGTCAGTCGCTTCAACAGGTTCGGCAATATATGACAGTTCAGGCTGAACCACTATTGTTTCCACATCAGGAGCAGCCGCGCCTATCCAGCGGCTTTGCTGCTGACGGGCAACAGTTGTATATACAAGGTCTGAATCAAGCTCAGAAAATGCCCTGCCGGGGGACATATACGGCTGTGCCGGCATGCTTTTCAATCCACCGGTATCCCTGCGGTACAGATAGTATTCGCCATTCAAAACCTGTATTTTAAATATTTCTTTACGCAGTAGCATAGCCTTAACGCCTACCGATCCATAAAATTTCCAGCTTTCAAGGCCGCTGTCCGCTTTGTTTCCTGCAAGCAACAGTTTTACTTCTGCTCCGCCCTCACCATATATGCCAACAGAGGCGAGCGAAGCACCGCCCAAACCACCGTATATTCCTATTGACGGATTGAGCGTAACAGGCATTTGAATTATAAAACCATCTTCAACTGTCCAGCGGAATTCGCCTCCGATACTAACCTTCCCTTTAAAGTTAAGTCCGATGACAATCGGCGGCACTATAGAGCATTGCTTCTCACGATTACCCGTTATATCTATCTTAATATATATTGCACCCTTAATTGATTCCGGCTCGATATTAAGAGGCGCTTCGGCTGAACCGAAAATAGTCCATTTCATCGAAAAATCTTTACTTATTCGGTGCTTTATTTCTTTCGAGCCTATCTCCTTCGCTGTTTCGTCAATAAGTTTAATTAAGTCATTAGCTGTGTCAGCCGACTTTGTAAATCCTTTGAACCATTCCCATTTGGCCTCTTTTCCTTCGTCAGTCAATTTCTTGTTGAATTCCATAATGTTAAAATTAACTCCTATTTTTATGGAGTTTTCGCTTATATCCATAGTCATAGGAAGCACTGGAATATTAACTTCCATTTCGTTGCCGCCGAACAGAGGGACATCGCTCGGCACGGTAAATTTAATGCTTTTACCTAAGCTAAGAGTTGCTGGAAGTTTGGGCTTTTCGTTTTTAACCGTTAACATAAGCGGTGTAGATGAAAGCAACTCATCATTATGGCCGATTATATGCACGAATACGTCACTATTGCTGCTAAAATCGCCAATTGTTACATCAAACTGTCCATTACTGCTTCGTGCTATGATATGTTCCCCCGAAATCAATCTGTATTCTTTAATATCTGTGACTACGGATTCTGAAACAGTACAGCCTATAGTGAATGAAGTGTCTTTATACATCAGATCGATTACTGCACGCTGCGACGTAATATCTCGTACATCATTATTGTAGCTCATCACTGCGGAAATAATATAATACGGATCCACACGAAGATGAATAAAATCTTGTTTTGAGCCTTTTGCTGTATAGGTTGACAAATAATAAGCTCCGTAACCTGTTGCTGCAATTGAAAGTTTCTTTCCGGATACGAAATTTGCTATTTTGGCATATCCATTTGCATCTGTAGTTACAGTTTCTCCATTATAAGTCACCTGTGCGTTCTGAATAGGCTTTTTTGTGGATCCGTCTATTACGCAGAATCTATATTCGCCGCTCGGCATTAATGATGAACTACCGACAGTTATAACACCGCCTGATGACCTAACAGGGTAGCATCGGCAATCATTAAATACAGGAGTCTTCCAACCGCTTTTGCCATTGATATAATATAATGTAACGATATTACCGTGAAACGATACTTCAAACCCTACATAAGATATTCTGGGTTCGCAGAACTGTGGGGCATTGCCCAAAAAATATACAGATGTTAGGTTGTTGCAGCCCTTAAATGCGCTAGAACCTATGCTGCAAAGTGATTCTGGCATCGTTACTGACGTAAGAAAATTACAATTAACAAATGTCTTTGGTAATATTCTTTTTACGGTATTCGGCAAAGATAATGCTCCGGACTTAAGCGTGGAGCAGAATATAAGATCTGTTTCATCCTTGTTGAAAAGCATTTGATGGTGCGATGAAAAATACTTATTTTCAGCTGAAACGTATACATCTGAAAATGAACTTCCTTGAAATGCGCCATATCCAATCTCTTTGACCGATTTTGGTATAGTCAACTCTCCCGTGAAGTTTGAGCCAAAGAATACTTCATTGCCAATGCTTTCAAGGGTTTTAGGTAAAGTTAATGGCCCAGTAAACTTGCAATCATAGAATGCATGAGCTTCAATGCTTTGCAGTGAATTAGGCAATTGCAACTGACCTGTGAAACCACAGTATTTAAATGCACAATTGCCTATACTACGTAAAGAACTTGACAATGTTAAAGAGCCTGTAAATTTACACCAAGCAAATGCACTAGATTCAATGCTCTGTAAAGAATTTGGCAGCGTCAATGAGCCAGTAAAACTACAACCAGAAAAGACGCTTTCACCAATGCTCTGTAATGAATCGGGCAATGTCAATGAACCGGTAAAGCCACAACTCATGAACGCTCTTCTACCAATACTGCTTAATGAATTAGGCAATGTCAATGAACCGGTAAAATCGCAGCTATAAAACGCATAATCACCAATGCTTTGCACGGTATTTGGAAATGTTAGTGGACCAGTAAAGTCTAAAGCGCTAAATGCATTATCACCAATGCTTTGCAGCGTACTCGGTAGGGTCAACTGCGGCTTGGCTGATCTGATAGACTCCCAAAACTGCGAAAACGCATTGCTGCTTATGGTTGTTAAGCCTTCTTCAAGGACGAGGCCTTTTACCTCCAAACTCATATCAGCCCAAGGAACCGGCTCGGCCATTGCTCCTTTACCTGATATAGTCATTATTCCGGTTTCGGAATCAAACGACCAGCTTAGATTTGTGCCGTCGCCTTCACCGCCGCAATATCCGCCTACAACGTTTTCTTCTGCCTTCGCAGGCATCCCAAGCATAAATGCTGCGCAGATAGCAAGCAGTATGACACTTATTCCTGTGAAACGTTTCATTTTTACCCCCCATTGCTATGTTTTCAAGAATTTTACAGTTGTATGTATAGTATAACATCTATTGTGCTCTTTGCACAATCACTTAACGCATAATTTGCAGATTTTACGACATAATTTGTACTGAAGCAGCAACACACTTGGCAAGCAATGCCTGCGTTTATACAAACTTGACGAACAGGGAGATTTCCGGCATCCGGAAATCTCCCTTTGCTTGTTGGGGAAACTTTCCCCAAACCCCTGATTGAACGAACGGTTCCCGTTCGGCTGTGTCCTGCAAAGCAGTGCTATTTTTCCTGTTGATGCTCTCGTGCCTGCCGCTGTTCATCGGCATCCGTGCGCAGGAGCATCTCGGCGTTGGCTTTATAAATCTGGAGCTGTTTTGCCTCGTCACGCGCCTTGGCAAGCGCCGCATAATCGAGTTTCTTCTGCACAAGCAGATCGGAATACTCCGCTTGCAAGCTCTTGACTGTAGGCAGTTTTTTCAGCGCCAGATCATCAAATGCTTTCTTTGCCGCCTTGTGGATGATGATGTCGCTCTCGTGCGCATCGTAGTATTTCTCGGAATACCCGGCCTTGCGATAGGCGGCGTAGATATCTCTGGTCTTGGCGTAATTGATGATGTGCGTTTTCAGCACGGCGATCTCTGCCATGCGGCTCTCCGCTGCCTTTATTTTCGCCGTCAGCTCCTTCGTTTTAGCGCTTGCGGCATCCATATAATCGGCCAGTGCATCGAAATCCGCGAAGTCATGCTTCTGAATGAACAGCAGCGTTTCGGCCATGCTTTTCAGCTTCACGACTTTCAGCTTCTGGTCATAGGCAGCGCCTTTGCCGCTGCCTATTTTAGCTTCGATTTGCGAGATCAGCGTCGGTCTCGACGCCTTGGAAGGATGCCTCTTTTTTCTGCGCGGCGTATGCACCCGCGTGCCGAGGATCACAGCCCGCAGCTCTTCTTCCGAGTAACCTTCGCCCAGCGAACGGAGACGGATATTCTGCGGCTGACCGTCCCGCATGAAGGTGACATGCTTGCCGCGCTTTACGGTATAACCGGCGGCTTCCACCAGCTTCAGAAATTCCTCAAAATCTTTCGGTTCCTTCGCAAGCGCTGCGTCAATGGCCGCACGCAGCAGATCGCGCTGACAGGGCTTTGCATTGCCGCCCAGCCATTTGTTGTAGCTCTTGCCATGCGGCTTCGGGTTCTCAATCACAGATAGCCGGTGCTCCATACAGACAAGATCGCTGAGCTTCCGGACAGCTTCGGTGCTGCCCCAGAAGTTGCGAAATTTCCGCGTGCAGTCCAGCGTAGTGGAGTTCCAAATGATATGGTTGTGGATGTGTTGCTTGTCGGTGTGGGTACAGACGATAAAGGCATGGTCGCCCTTGGTGAAGCGCTTGGCAAATTCATAGCCGAGTTGGTTGGCTTCCTCCGGCGTGACCTCACCCGGCTTGAACGACTGGCGAATCTGATACGCAATCACATCGCTGGCCTGCTCCCGGCCGGTGAGCTGCCGGTACTGGCGCTTGGATAGAAGAAACTCGCTGTCCGCTGTCTTTGCGTCACAGGCATAGGACGAAATATATTCGCCGCCTTCCGTCTTATCCGGATTCTTTGCGTAGTCTGTCCGCTCCGTCAGACATTGGGCGATGGTCTTGCCCTTGTTGACGTGCATGGGAATGATTCGCGTGGTCGCCACAGGCAAGCCCCCTTTGCAGAAAGATAGCGCGGAAGCTTTTACACTCCCGCGCTTGCGTTACCAATATACTTTTTCTTTCATCCAGTCTCGCAGCAGATGGAGCTGTGCGACAAGCCACGCACCGAGCATGGGCAGACCGTAGGGCGAAAGCAGAAACGCCGCCGCCAGCTCGATCACGCCGTTTTTCACGTTGTGGTCGATGAAACTGAAAATGCTCACAAGGACGAGAAGCACAGACAGAACATTCAGCAGCACAGCAGAAATATGCAGGGTCAGCGTGCAGAGCCAGATCAGGAACGCGAGAATAAGCATAACCGGAGCCAGCAAGATTTTCAGAACAAATTTCATGTTTTCATCAACTCCTTCGCCTACATATTACAATTTAATAGGAGCAGAGGCAAGGATGCCGCGGAGATGGATGGCATTGGAGCCGCAGCTCCATTATTTGATGCCTGCAAGCTTTACAAGTATCCCATTCGCCATATTCCAAAGCTGCTCCTGATTTTGGACGACCTGCTCCAAATCTGTATCGTAGATGCGCCCGGATTCATTCATCCGCCGCGCAATCTGATTGATGTTGTTGCTGGCATAGCGTAGAAGCGAGACCATTTCTTTCAGCTCCGGCAGCTCCAACCGGACGATCATGCCGTCAATGGCGATGCGGCGCAGATAGGCGCTGAGATTGGTCATGCCCGCCTGCGTCATTTTTTCTTCGATCATGCTCTTTTCATTTTCGGATACCCAGAAGATGACCTGTACATTTCTATTCCTGGCCATGGTCATCGCTCCTGTCCCGGCAGCTTTTTCTCTGCGGTCTTTGCCTGAATCGCCGTCTTATTTTTCTGAATTTTCTCAAGCACAGATGGGCGCTTTTCCGGCGCAGTTTTTTCTTTTGCCAGCTCCTCGCGCATACGAGAGACAAGCAGATTGACAAGGCCGGGATTGACCTGCGATACGAGAAAATACCGGCTACGTTCATGCCCCCATTCGTCGGCATCGGTACAGACCGGAACCGTCTGCGCCCACGCCTTGTTATCACGGCTGATTCGCCCGTCGTGGTCAAACGCACGCACGGTATTGGCAAGCACATACGCCACACGCTCCATTCCAAACTGCGCTGCAACCTGTGCGGCGGCCTTGCCTGTGTCGAGACAATAGTCGTGGTAGCTTTCATGGATCGCGGATTCCAGCGCGTCCCGGCAGGCCATGTTTACGCGAAAGGATTCCCGGTAGGCGGGCAGTTCGTCATGCTCGATGGCATACTCTGCGCTCTGCTTATAGACAGGGATATTTGCGGTTTCAGAAGAAATTTTTTGGATATCATTACGTTCCATAATCGTCCTCCTTGTAATCTTGATTTGTACTCGTTCTTTCCTTATAATAAGAAAAACGGTGGTGGTAAAATGGCAAACAACGATCAGCTCTGGCAGGAAGCCAAGAAGCGCTGCCGACTGGATGACAAAGATATCGCCCTCGCCAAACGGCTGGGGCTGAATCCGCGCAGCCTTATCAAGAACATTCCCAGCAAAAGCGAGCCGTGGAAGGCTCCCGTCAAAGACTGGCTCCATGAGATAGAGGCAAAGCGCAGCAAAAAGGCAGAGCAGAAGCAGCGCCGCCGCGAGAAAGAGGCAAAGGTGCAGGATAGCGCCGACAAGGAAAAGTAATTCCTCGTCGGCGCTGTTTTGTTATCTGCTTTCCTGCTCCCGCTGCTTTTCGGGCGTGTCTTGTGTCTGGCGCGTCGGTGTGTTTTTCAGCCGTGCCAGTACGGAGGGGCGTTCTGCTTTTGCAGAGATTGCGGCATCATCCGCCAACTGCTCCATGGGCGTGCGCTCGTCGATGTTCAGCTCGGCGTTGAGTTCTGCAAGCCGAGCAGATTTTACGCGCAGCTCTTCCTCTTGCGGGAAGGGCTTTCCCAGCTCTGCCTTTGCAGCTTCCATCTGTGCGGTCGTCGCGTCCAGCGTGTTTCTGACATTCTGCAATCTGTCCGGCATGGCGTTCAAAACGTTATCGATACGAGTGAGGTTGCCGCGTGCATCCTTGCCCAGCGTCACGCGATGGGTCATCTGCCCTTTGAGCGTCAGAACATAGTCCTTGCCGAAATCCTCCAGCGTGAGGGACATCTGGAATCCGCGGTAAGTGCCGATGGGCACCGGCTCCATACCCCGCACATCCTTGAACGCTTCGAGCAGCGCCGCACCGGCGTTGTCCTTATCCGTAAGATTATCGTTTTTGACCGTCATACCGGCAAACCCGTCCTCCGGATGTGAATGCGCCGCCAGCGTTTTCATATCTGCCTCAAGGCCGGAAATAAAGCCTCTGGACTTTTCAATGTCCTCCGGGAATTTCTTCAAAAGGCTGTCCTCCAGCTTGTATTGCTGGCTCTGGTGACTGGCCTTCATCAGCTTCAATCTCGCAACGTCCACATCCAAATCCATCTTCTCTTTGATTCTCTCGTCTCCGGCACACAGCGCCTTGATCTCCGCGTAGGAAAGGGCCGTTTCGTCCACATCCTCGCAGGAGCGAACCGGGGATTTTGAGGTCATGATCTGGGAAATGAATTTCTGTTTATTCTCCACTGTCTGCCACAGATAGGCGTCAAATGTGGATTCAGTGACGTAACGGTAAATGTGGACTTCCTTGTTGCGGTTGCCCTGACGGATGATGCGGCCGCTGCGCTGCTCCAAATCACCGGGACGCCACGGGCAGTCGAGATCGTGGAGCGCCACAAGCCTGTCTTGAACGTTCATACCGGCACCCATCTTGAAGGTGCTGCCCATAAGCACACGCACCTGACCGGCACGCACCTTTGCGAACAGTTCCTTCTTCCGAACTTCGGTATTGGCTTCATGGATGAACGCGATCTGCTCACGGGGGATGCCGCAGGCGACGAGCTTTTCCCGGATGTCGTCGTAAATCGTGAACGCCGGTTCTTCGGCTGCATCCTGCCCAATGGCAGCTTCCAGCGCGTGAAGCTCCGGACTGTCGAGGTTCCCGCCTGCGGCCTTTGCCGCTCTGGATGCAGGCACTGCCGCTTTTGGTGTGGAGAGGTCGCAGAAGACGAGCTGGGTGAGCTTATCTGCCTGTCCGTCCTTCCAGACGGAATAGATATTATCCACGCACAGATTAACCTTACTGCCTGCCTCATCGGGCAGATCAGGATTGATAACACGCTGGTCAAGCCCCAGCTTGCGTCCGTCCGAGGTAATCTTGAGCATGTTGTCGGTGCTTGCATCTACGATTCCCGCGTGGACTTTTGCGGCACGCTCGGAAAGCTCCTGCACCATGCCTTTCTGAATCTCTGTCGGCTGTGCCACGACGTTGTGATAGATTGGCGCCGGTGTCGGCAGGCGCAGTTGATCCGCCGTCTTGATGTCGGCGGCTTCCTTGAATAGCTGCATCAGCTCCGGGAGGTTGAAGAACTTTGAAAACCGGGTACGCGCCCGGTAGCCGGTTCCCTCCGGGGCAAGCTCAATGGCCGTCGCAGTCTCGCCAAAGGTGGACGCCCAGCAGTCAAAATGCGTCAGGTGTTTTCTCTGGAGCATATCGTGCTGGAGATAGCGCATCATGGTGTACAGCTCCGTCATGGAGTTCGAGACCGGCGTTCCGGTTGCAAACACGATGCCCTTATTGCCGGTGATCTCATCAATATACCGGCATTTCAGGAGCATATCCGAAGACTTCTGCGCGTCGGAGGTGGAAAGGCCAGCGACGTTGCGCATTTTTGTGTAGAGGAACAGGTTCTTGAACGCATGGGCTTCGTCCACATAGAGCCGGTCTACGCCAAGCTGCTCGAAGGTGATAACATCATCCTTTCGGCTGGTGTCCTGTAATTTCTTGAGCTTCACTTCGAGGCTCTTTTTGGTTTTCTCCAGACTCTTGATGGTGAAACGCTCGGCGTTGTTTGCCCTTAGCTCCATCAGGCCGTCTTCAATTTCATAAATCTGCTCTTGCAGCATCCGCTCCTGCCGTTCTCTGGAGACCGGAATACGCTCAAACTGGCTGTGTCCGATGATGACGGCATCATAATCGCCGGTGGCAATGCGGGCGCAGAACTTCTTGCGGTTTTGCGGCTCAAAGTCCTTTTTTGTAACGGCGAGGATATTGGCAGAGGGATAAAGCCGGAGAAATTCAGATGCCCACTGCTCAATCAGATGATTGGGTACAACAAACATGGGCTTGTGGCAAAGGCCGAGGCGTTTGCTCTCCATAGCTGCCGCGACCATCTCAAAGGTCTTGCCCGCGCCGACTTCGTGTGCAAGGAGCGTGTTGCCTCCGTACAAAATGTGAGCAACCGCGTTTAACTGGTGCTCACGAAGCTGTATCTCCGGATTCATACCAAAGAATGTAATATGCTGGCCGCTGTATTCGCGTGGACGGGTGGAGTTGAAAAGCTCGTTGTACTTCCGAACCAGATCGTGCCGCCGCGTCGGGTCTTTCCATATCCATTCCTGAAATGCGTCCTTGATTGCCTGCTGCTTCTGCTGGGCAAGCGTGGTCTCCTTGGAGTTGAGCACACGCTTCTCTCTGCCGTCTGCATCCTCGATAGTGTCGTAAATGCGAACGTCGCGCAGATTCAGTGTATCCTCCAGAATCTTGTATGCATTGGCGCGTTCTGTGCCGTAAGTCATATTGGCGTTGATGTCGCTGCGGCCTACGATGCTCTTGCCGGTGATATTCCATTCTGCGCTGAAATCTGAGTAGTTAACATCAATGCTCCGGCGCACATAGAAAGCTGGCTCCAACAGCTCGAACATGAATTGCTTGATATACGCTTTATCGATCCACGTTGCGCCGAGGCGCACTTCAATTTCCGAAGCGTCCAAATCCTTGGGCTGCGCCTGCCGCAGCGCTTCTACATTGGGTAGATAGCCGGGACTGTCCTTTGCGGCCGCCTCTGCCTCCCTCAGCTTCTGCCGCACATCCCCGGAAAGATATTCATCTGCCGTCTGCCATTCTCCGTGCACAGGGTCGAGAAAGATAACGCCGTTCAGTTCGTCGATCAGCTCTTCCTGACTTTTGCCGGAGAGCTGCGCCATATAGTCCATGTCCACGCAGGCTTTTTCCGAGATGGACAGCGCCAGTGCCTCCGACGCTGTATCCACGGACGTGATGGCCTCATGGGGACGGATCGTGCGCTTTGTGAAAATGTCAGCCTTGCGTTTGAGGTTGTTTTCTTCATCCAGCATTTCCAGAGAGCAGAGCAGGAAGTACGAGCTGTCATCCGAAAACGCCAGGTTGTTGGCGCGAGTATTGATAAGCCCATATTTTGCCGTGAAGGAGTCATAGAGGGCATCCAGCTCCCGCTGCGTCCGCTGGATGGCTTCATCGGAGACGAAGCCGTCCATCTGCTGCCCGATGAGCTTCTGCACGCAGTCCCGGAGCTGCACCATGCCCTTGACGCGCTCTTTTGCCGTTGCGTTCAGGTTAGGCTTGACCATGACGCTGTTTTCCCGGTAATACACGTCACCATCCACGATGGTGTAGGAGAAATTCTTCACATTGGGGTCAGCGGGAATCGACGTGCCGATCTTTTCGTTTTCACCGAGGTCTGGCAGCTCTGCCTCCTGATATTTACCGCCGATGTTCTGCACTGCTTCATGGAGCAGCGTTCCCAAATCTGCACCGTCTATGGGGTTGACGGTATAATCCTGCTTACCGTACTGTGTGCTCTCCGAAGAAGGAGTTCCGAGCACCATTTCCGGATGCTCCGCGAAGTAACTGTTGATGGCAAAACCGTTTTCGGACTGGCCTAGGTGAATCCAGTCCTCGTCGATCTCAATGGGACGGTCACGCTTTTGGAGAAAGAGAATATCCGAAACCACATCCGTACCGGCGTTGGCGCGGAACGCATTGTTGGGCAGACGAATGGCACCCAGCAGCTCCGCCCGCTGCGCGATGTACCTGCGGACTTCGGGTGATTGCTTGTCCATCGTGTAGCGGGAGGTCACAAACGCGATCACGCCGCCCGGACGCACTTGGTCGAGGGTTTTGGCAAAGAAGTAGTCGTGAATGGAAAAACCGAGCTTGTTATAAGCCCGGTCATCTACCTGATATTGTCCGAACGGGACGTTGCCCACGGCGAGGTCATAGAAGTCTTTTCTGTCCGTTGTCTCAAAGCCCGCGATGGTAATGTCCGCCTTGGGATAAAGCTGCTTGGCAATACGTCCGGTGATGCTGTCCAGTTCCACGCCGTAGAGCTTGCTGCCCTGCATCTGCTCCGGCAGCAGGCCAAAAAAGTTGCCAACGCCCATAGACGGCTCCAGAATGTTACCGCTCTGGAAGCCCATATTGCCGACCGCTTCATAGATCGCCTTGATGACGGTGGGGCTGGTGTAGTGGGCGTTCAGCGTGGACGCTCTGGCCGCAGCGTATTCCTCCGGGGAGAGTGTGGCGTACAGCTCTGCAAACTCGTCCGACCAGTTTGGCTTATTCTCGTCGAAGGCATCCGCAAGACCGCCCCAGCCCACATAGCGGGAGAGGATTTCCTGCTGTTCCGGGCTGGCCTGTAAGCCCTCAAACTCCAGCTCTTGCAGGAGGTGGATAGCCGCCATATTTGCCCGAAACTTTGCTTTTGCGCCGCCGACGCCGAGGGCATCATCGGTGATGTGGAAATTCTGCGCGTTGCGGTGGCTTGCTGCCTTGAAGTCCGCATAAGCGGCCTGCTCCGCAGCGTCGGCACTGGGAAAGCCCTGCCACTCGCCGTCAATGGAAATGGATACCGCATGACGGTGTGTAGGAGGCTCGTCGATCTCGGCCTGAGAGATGGCATCATCGGGGTCGGGTACAAATTCGCCCATTTCCGAAAGTGCCGCTCGGCCTTCCTGTTCCAGAAGCAGCGCTTCTTCCTCGCTCATAGCAGGAGGTTCAGGCTCGGCGGGTTCCGCAGAGGGTGGGTCATGCTCCGGCTCGTCAAAGCGCAGGGTACGAATCTCTACATCATAGGGGAGGTTGTTTTTGTCACCGGGATATACTGCCACGGTTTCCTCGGTATAAGCAGGTTCCTTTCCCGGCTGCGGATACCGCTCCATGAGCCGCGCGAAGCTCTCCCTGCTCTCCGCGCGGGAGATGGGATAGAAAAGCGTTGGGTCGCTGAGGGTAATATCAAATATGCCGATACTCTCGATAATATAGGGCTTGCCGTTTTCCAGATACACCGTATCCCCTACGGAATACGGGAATGGTTCTCTCTGCGGGGCAGGAGCCGTTTCGGGAGCTTCCGCAACTGCTTCCTCCGGTTCATGCCAGCGGTATTGCTCCACATCCTCATCCGAAACGTGAATGAGGTCGCTGAAATCGAGGTTTTCCAGCTCGTTGGTAATAAGCTCCTGCAAAGAGGCGTACTGCCGGGTTTCCAGATGCTCGTCATCCAGATAGCGCTCCAGTCGGTAATTCACAAGGTCGATATTCACCTGAACGGGAATCTCATCGTCGGTGACGGTGGTGTAGGCGACGCCGATTTTCGCCGGGTCGCTGAAATCCGCCTCTGAGCCGTATTCACTCCGGCAGAAGTCGGAGATCAGCCCCTTTGCACGCTCTAAAAGCGCCTGCTCCGCCTGTCCTTGCAGCTCCAGCCGGTACGCCTCCGCCTGCCATTCGCTTGTAAATTCCTCGGTCACGCCGTCCGCGTCCACATAGTAGCCGTGGGCCTCGTCGTCCCACACGGCGTACAGGGTACGAAAGCCCCGGTCAAGGCTCACCACATGAAAGCGGTCTGCGGGGGTAATGGTTTCTGCGGTCGGCTCACGTCCCGCTACCTCTGCGTGCGCCCGTTCGTCCGGGTAATCGCCGTAGATACGCAGATACTTCCGTGCCTGCTGGTCATAGATGGCTGCGCCGTCATACGCAAAGCCGTCGCTTTCCATCGTGCCGTCCACATAACCCTGTGCGGCTTTTTCTGCTTCTTCCAGCGTTTGATAGTCCCGTTTCTCATCAAAGCCGTTTTCAAAGTGATGATACACTACGACCTGATACTGTGGTGCCATTCGGTCGGCATAATCATCAATCATTTCTTTCGTCAGCCATTCCGGTTTTTGGGGGAGCGCGTCATACAGCTCCCGCATTTTGACGATCTGTGCATAGACGCTGCCCGCCCACAGATGCTTTTCTGCGCGGTTGCCTGCTCCAAGAAAGTATTCGCAGTCTGCCCGCAGCCGGTCTAAAATCAGGTAATTCCGGTTCTGCTCCAACACAGACTTTTCTTGCTCTGTGAAGAATTTATCCTCGCGGATGAGCTGTGCCAGTCGCCGCTGCACCTTCGGCCACGAGAGCATAACCGGCTCGGAATTGCCCACGGAGATTTGCAGCGGTTTAGAGGTATCCTTCAAGC
>ERZ772820.1924-NODE-1924-length-15464-cov-7.645402_pt1 | contig 15464 bp, 10 predicted proteins | sample MGYA00511377_ERZ772820 | MGnify/ENA primary metagenome ERZ772820 (study PRJEB29015, sample SAMEA2737684) | human gut metagenome | biome: human gut; feature: human-associated habitat; material: faeces | place: China | collected 2012 ...
TGGCGGTAAATCGAGGAATTTGCATGCCGCAGATGGCGGAAAAGGCATCGCCAGCCGCGCCGCCGAATTGTGCGGTGGTGCCTTAGCGGATGCCCGACCAGAGCGCGTCATTTTCCGCTTGAAACGCTTCCCTCAGCGCATTTTCATCTTCAGTAGATACATCCTGCTCAAAAATCAGGATGCCGTCCATATCCGGATCATGTTCCCAAACCTGCAGGGTCAACACATCATTGTAGTGCCGGACGGTATAACCATCCGCGTCGAACGTCCAGTCCTCTTTCTCCTCGCCGACTGCCCAGCGCAGCAGCACCGCCTCCGTCCCCTCAAAACGGTACAGCGTTTCTCTGTGAATGCCGCCCGCCAAGCCGCCGTTCACAGAACTCCTTACAATCTTGTGTTCCGCGTCAAGGTCATAATTCGTGAACGTCAGCGGACAGAGAACATACTGTTCGCCATCAAAAATGAAAAACTGGTAGACAAAATTGCTCGCGCCGCGCTGTGTCAGTATCACCACATCGTTGATGCCGTCGAAGTTGACATCCGCATAGGAAAGGTACGGGTCTTTCTCGCCGGACACGAAGCAGAGTTCCTGCCCGTTGTCCGCAATCAGGCGGTGGATGTACTCGTTCTCCGTCGTCTGCCCGATAATTTCCGCGCGGGTAGGGGCGATGGTCATCAGGAGAAGCAAGGCAAGCAGGCAGAAACGGGAAATACAGTTCTTCATAAAGAATACTCCTTTCGCATTGGTATGCTAATGAAAGAACGAATACGGGGCGGCAATTCATCCGCAGAAAAAAGGAAATTTCTTCATCATCTGAAATGGAAATGCTTGCAAATTACTGATGTTTGCGTTATAATGAAAATGGTAATTTATGATTCATACTATTTCCAGATAAGAATGCGCCAAGATGCGCGGCGAATTTTTCATTCTGGCTAACGTGAATGGAACGCAGCGTAGCAGCGCTACGCTAAGTGGAATGAGCGGACGCCAGAAGGGAAAAGGCGCAAGCAGATGGCGCAGATGAATCTGGAAATAGTATCAAGGTTTCTTGCTGGGGAAGTGGGGAAAGGGGTGTTTGCCACGGCGCACGAAGGAGCAGCGCAGTACTGCCGCAAAGTGGACAAGCGTGAAATTCCGGTCTGTCCGATTTTAGGGGTCAATATTGCTGTCATCAACATGAATTGGCTGCTGAAATATTTGGCGCAGAATATTCATCAATTGCAGGGAGATTACATCTGCGTATCGAATGTACATACAACCGTCGTCAGTTACGAGGATGCGGACTACCGTGCCGTGCAGAACGGCGGTTTGATGGCGATTCCGGATGGCAATCCGCTGGCGCAGGAGGCGCGGCGGCGCGGGTATCCGCAGATTCAGCGGACAACCGGGCCTGACCTGATGATGGAGGTCTTTCGGCAGTCGGCGGCACACGGCTGGCGGCATTATTTCTACGGCAGCACGCAGGAAGTGCAGGAGAAAATGATTACGCGCCTGCAGCAGGAGTATCCGGGGCTGATAATTGCGGGCACAGACGTGCCGCCTTTCCGCGAACTGACACCGGAGGAAGATGCGCTTGCCGTGGCACGCATCAATCAGGCGCAGCCGGATTTTGTGTGGGTCGGGCTGGGAGCGCCGAAGCAGGAGCGCTGGATGGCGGCGCACCAAGGGCGTGTGCACGGGCTGATGATTGGGGTCGGCGCGGGCTTTGATTTCTTTTCGGGCAACGTCAAGCGCGCCCCGTTATGGATGCAGAAGCACAGCTTGGAATGGCTCTATCGCCTGATGCAAGACCCGAAGCGGCTATTCCAGCGCTACTGGAGTACGAATCTGAAATTCATCTGGAACGCGGCCATCAGGAGAAAGTAAATGCAGCAAGCGACAAAACAGCCCGCTGTACTGCTGGTACACGACTATTATCAGATTCCCGGCGGCGAGGATGTCGTTGTGGCGAACGAGAAGCACCTGCTGGAAACGCACGGTCACGCTGCGGCGCTGTATGCGCGGCGGAACGAGGAAATTTCGCGCATGGGAGCGCTGGAGAAAATCCGCAGTGCGCTGGGGATGTTTTTCAGCATCCGTACATACCGCGAGGTTCGGCGGAGCATCCGCGAAAACCGGATTTCGCTGGTGCATGTGCACAACACGCTGCCGCTGATTGGCCCGGCAGTGTATTACGCGGCATTGCGCGAGGGCGTTCCCGTGGTGCAGACGGTGCACAACTTCCGCCTGCTCTGCCCGAACGCGCTTTTCTACCGCGACGGCCATATCTGCGAGGACTGCACGAAAAAGGGGCTGCACTGCGCGGTGAAGCACCGCTGCTACCGCGGCAGCCGCCTGCAGACGGTGCTCTGCGTGCTCAGCACACGTTTGCACCGCGCCCTCAAAACGTACAGCCGCCTGCATTACATCACCCTGACGGACTTCAACCGGCAGAAGCTGCTGGCGCTTAAGCAGATTCCGCCGGCAAACGTGTCCGTAAAGCCGAACTTTGTGGAACCGCCGGAGACGATTGTGCCATATGCGGCGCGCGAAAATCAGGTGGTGTACATCGGTCGGCTGGATGCGCTCAAGGGCATTCGGCTGCTGCTGGAAGCGTGGGCGCGCTACGAGCGTTCAGGCGGGGGCATGAAGCTGATCATCTGCGGTACAGGGCCGGAGGAAGCATGGTGCCGCGAATATCTGACGCGGGAAAAGCTGAAGCAGGTAGAACTGCGCGGCTTTGTGCCAAATTCGGCGGCACGGGCGCTGATGGGGCAGTCCAAGGCGCTGATTCTGCCGACACAGTGGTACGAAGGCTTCCCAATGACGATTGTGGAAGCCTTCAGCGCCGCCACGCCGGTGATTTGCTCGGATTTAGGCAACGCGGGTTCCCTGATTTCGGACGGCGTGACGGGCTTCAAGTTTCCGGCGGACTCGGCGGAACAGCTGGCACAGACGCTCAATCGGCTGCAGCACGCGGAATCCGTCAGCGAAGGCGCGCTGAAAACGTATCAGGAGAATTTCACGGCGGAAGCAAATTATCGTCAGCTGATGGCGATTTACAGCAAGGCGATGCAGAAAAGCGGCGAAAGGGACGAACCATCATGCGGCTGATTGTGGCAGATGTACGGAGCACCAGCACAGACGGCATTGCCGCTGGGCATTATTTCACCGTCGCGCAGAATTATCTTGACCTGTTCGGCGCAGAGATGGATGTGCGCATTGCGGGCGGGCCGGTGTACGGCGACCGCTTCGAGAATAAGCTGATTCGTCTGCCGCATGATTACATCGTGGGCAGTTCGGCAGTGCGCAACAAACGCGCCGTGTTCCAGAACGTGCGCGCGCTGCTTCGGGAAGCGCAGGATGACGTGATTGTCCTCCAATGCAGCGCCGTCGCAACAGCGTATCTGGGGCTTGCACTGTTCAAGAAGAAAGAAACGCGGGTCTACACCATCCAGTACAGCGCCGACGGCGTCAATTCGGTGCTGAAGCGGGGGCTGTATGCGCTGTGCAGGCGGAAAATCAGCGGCGTTATCTGCCCCAATGCAGCCATTGGCGCGGCGTATGGGCGGCCGATGTGCGTCGTATCCGATTACATCAGCACAGGAACGATGCAGCCGCCTGTGCCGTATGCGCAGAAGCGCTATGATTTCGGCATGGTCGGGCTGATTACGTCAGACAAGGGCGTCGTTGAGGCGGCAAAGCAGCTGCGGAGCACGCCGTATCGGGTGCTGATTGCGGGTCGGGTGCAGGAAGCGCCGCTGGAGGCGGAGCTGCGGGCAGTCTGCGCGGGCGCAAAGAACATCGAGCTGCGGCTGGAATACCTGTCCGAAGCGGCGTATGACGAGGCGATTCGCCAATGCCGTTACTGCATCCTAAACTATTCGGAGAATTACTCCCTGCACAGCAGCGGCGTTGTATTCGATATTCTCTTCCGGGGCGTGCCGATTGTGGGCAGCCGCTGCGGGACGCTGCAAATGGTGGAAGCAAACGGATTGGGCAAAACGGTATCCAGCATGGCGGATTTTGCGCCGGAAAGGCTGCTGGATGAAGCCGTGCATGACCGCTATGTGCGCAACATTGCGCGCTACTGCCAATCGCAGGCGCAGGAGCGGGAAAAGCTGCGGGATTTTCTGACGCGGGGCGCGGTGGAATAACCATGCCGCACAGCGCAAAGTGAAAGGAGGGGCTGAAGCGTGAAGGTCATGTGGATGGGGAATATTATCCTCCCTGCCATTGCGGAAAAAGAATCGCTTCCCCCGGTGTATATCGTGGGCTGGCTGGTCGGGCTGTCGCGGCGGCTGACGCAGCTGCCGGATGCGGCGCTGACGTATGTGTTTGACGCGCCGAAAGCGCTGACGGGCGAAGTGGACGGCTACCGCTATTACGGGCTTGTCAACCCCACACGCCCTACGCAGCGCTGCGGGGAAGCCTACACCCGGCAGCTGGAGGATATTCTGCGCAAAGAGCAGCCGGATGTCATTCACCTCTGGGGCACGGAAAATCAGCACACGCTGGCCATGGTTGACGCGGCGGAACACATGGGGATGCGCGAGCGGATTGTAATTTCCATTCAGGGGCTTCTATCCATATACGCGGAGCATTATCGCGCTTATCTGCCGGAACACGTCTGCCACGGGCACACGCTGAAGGACTTGGTGAAGGGCAATATCGTCCGGCAGGAAGCAATCTACCGCCGCGTCGGGCAGTATGAACAGGAAGCCCTGCGCAGGGTGCGGCACGTCATCGGGCGCACCGACTGGGATGCTGCCTGCATGAAGGAGCTGGCACCGCAGGCTGCCTATCATTTCAACAATGAGACGCTGCGGGACGAGTTCTACACCGGCGAATGGTCGCTGAACAGCTGCGAGCCGCACAGTCTCTTCTGCAGTCAGGCGCATGTGCCGCTCAAGGGGCTGCATCTGCTATTGCAGGCGCTGGCGATTGTCCGCAAGCGCTATCCCGATGTCAAGCTCTATGTAGGGCGCAAGGACTATGGGCGCATTCCGTCGCTTGCGCGCAATGCCTATGAACGGTACATCCACCGTCTGCTGCGCGAAAACGACCTCTACGACCATGTTGTTTTTACCGGAAGCCTGAATGCACAGCAAATGAAGGAGCGGTATCTAAAAAGTCAGGTGTTTGTGCTGCCGTCGAGCATTGAAAACTCCCCCAATTCGCTGGGCGAGGCGATGCTGCTTGGCGTACCGTGCATTGCGTCGGATGTCGGCGGCGTGCGCTGCCTGATGACGCACGGCGTGGAAGGGCTGATTTATCCGGCAGACGACCCGCATTTGCTGGCATATGATATCTGCGAGATGTTCGCGCATCCGGAAAAAGCAGCGCAGATGGCGCGCGCCGGGCGGGAACACGCTGGAAAAACGCATGATGCGCAGAAGAATCTGGAGATACTGCATCAGATTTATACGGAGATTGCACGATGAAAATCCGAATCACAAAGAACCATGTGGATGCACTCTGTGTGCTGATTGGCGTGCTGGGCATGGGCTCGCTGTATTTTCAGGTGCTGCGGATGCCGCTGATGGCAGCCATGCTGATTGCGTCGATTCTGCTGCTGACGCGGGCGCATCATCCGAAAATCAGCGTCCAGAATGTACGCCTGACGCTGCTGCTGACGGCGGCGCTGCTGCTGACGAGCTTCGTCAACCCGCAGAACGGCATCCACATCAACGATATTGTCATTTGGCTTTGCAACATCGGCTATGTGCTGGTTCTGCAAAGCTGCATCGGGTATCGGACGTATATGCGGCTGTATACCAAAGTCATGCTGGCAGAGGCGGCCATCAGCCTGATTTCCTTCGTCATCGGCGATTTGCTGTCGCTGCCGCTGCCGCTGCTGCACTACGAAGTTTCCAGCGTCAACGGATTTTACTTGACGCCTTATTTCACCTTAGGCTGGCTGAACATCCCGGTTTTCCACCGCAATGCGGGTATGTTCAACGAGCCGGGCAGCCACCAGATTTTCCTGAACTTCGCGCTGCTGTTCCTGATGAGCGACGAAACGCGCATGGGCATGAGCAAGAAGAAATACTGCTGGGCAATTGCGCTGCTGATCGTCACCATCCTCAGCACGCTGTCCACAACAGGCTTTATTTGTCTGGGCGTTGTGCTGCTGACGGTGGCCTTCCGCAAAAAGGGCGGGAAAATGGCGCGCAGCATCAAGATGGCGGCGTTCATTGGGCTGGTACTGCTGTTTGTCATCGAGTCTGCCACGGGCGTGGTGGAAAACAAGATTATCGGACGAAATTCCGGCGGTTCATTCTACACGCGGTGGAACGACACCTTCAGCGGCTTTGAAATCGGGCTGGAATCCCCCATTGCGGGACAGGGCGTTTTCTCGGAGCGGAAGGCGGAAATTCTGCTGGAACACAGGGTGCAGAACATTTCCAATGGCTTTGCCGCCTTCGTCATGGATACAGGGTTGATTCTCCCGGCAGTTTGGTTGTGGCTGACGTACCGCGGTATCCGTACCAAATTTGCCAAGGCGCGTCTGCTGTATGTGCTGGGCGTTTTCCTGCTGTATTTCCTGTGCATCAACACGGAGGGCGTTTTCCTGAACATACTGTTTCTGGGACTGCTGGGCAAGTGGCAGCCGGAGGACGCGGCGCAGGAGCAGACAGGCAAAACAGGCGGAGAGGAATCATGAACACAGCATCAAGGAGCGAAAACACGGCACGCAACATCGGCGTGGGCGCAGTGCGGCAGGTGCTCACGCTGCTGCTGGCTTTTGCCGTGCGAACGGTGTTTGTGCGCCGGCTGGGCGCGGATTATACGGGTGTCAACGGGCTGTACAGCAACATTCTGGCCATGCTGTCACTGGCGGAACTGGGCGTGGGCAACGTGCTGGTGTACAGCTTGTACGCACCGCTGCACCGGGGCGACACGGGCGAAATTCAGCACCTGCTGGGCTATTATCGTCGCATTTACCGCCTGATTGCGCTGGCGGTAGCGCTGCTGGGCGCGGCGGTAATCCCCTTCCTGCCGCTCATCATCAGCAGTGAGCTGCCGATGGCGCAGCTGATCGTCTACTATGTGCTGTACCTGGCAAACTCCGTGGCATCCTATCTGGTCATCTACAAAACAACGCTGATTCAGGCTGACCAGAAGGCATATTTGCAAAACATGGTTTCCGCCGCGGCGCTGGTGGTGCAGTATGCGGCGCAGATCGCGTGCCTGCTGATTTGGGGCAGCTATCTGGGCTATTTGCTGATTCAGATCGCCTGCACCCTCCTGCAGAACGCGGTGCTGAGCCATTTAGCGGATAAGATGTACCCCTTCCTGCGGAAAAAGCAGAAATGTGCGCCGATGCACCGCAAGCAGGAGCTGAACGACAACATCCGCTCCATGTTTCTCTACAAGCTGGCGACAATACTCATCAACAACACGGACAACATCCTGATTTCCATCATGCTGGGCACAGTGTTCGTCGGTTACTACTCCAACTACGCGTCGCTGACGACGTATGTGACGACGTTCGTTTCCATCGTGATTACCGGCATTTCCGCCAGCTTGGGAAATCTGAATGCCGAGAAGAATTCGGAAAAGTCGTACGCCATGTTCCGCAACCTGATTGTCCTCTTCGGGGCGATTACAGGCTTCTGCGTCGCCGCATACGGTGCGGTTGTGCAGGACTTCATCCCCATCTGGGTGGGCGAAGAATACCTGATGGATACAGGGACGGTGGCAGCGGTGCTGTTCACATTCTACCTGAGCACCATCGTCGCGCCTGTGTGGATGTACCGCGAAACGCTGGGGCTCTTCCATCAAATGAAATATGTTATGTTTATGACGGCGCTGGTCAACATCCTGCTGTCCATCCTGCTGGGGCATTTCTTCGGCGTAGCGGGCATCATCGGCGCAACAGGGCTGGCGCGGCTCTTCACCATCTTCTGGTATGAGCCGAAAGTGCTGTTCCATCGCACCTTCGGGCGCAGCGCTGCCGCGTATTTCAAGGCGCAGGGAGGCCTGCTGCTGCTCAACGGCGCGGTGATGGCGCTGTCGCTGCTGCTGTGCGCGCGGATGGGGCATACGCTGATGTGGATTATCCTCAAGGGCATCACCTGCGCGGCGGTGACGGCGCTCCTGTACACGCTGGCGCTGGGGCGGACGGCAGAATATCGCTGGATGCTTGAAAAAGGGCGGAGTTTCTTGCGCAAATGGAGGAAGAAGGCATGATCGATCAGGAAATGCAGCACTGCCGCAAAATTGTGCGTTTTGACCCTACCATTTCAACAGCGAATCAGGGAGATTTCATTATCCGCAACGCCTGCGAGCATGTGCTGCACGACTGCTTTCCTGTGCAGCTGTCCGTCACCGTGCCGGTTCGGGACAGGCTGTCGAAAGTGTCGATGAAGCACGTCGGCAGTGCGGATTACGCATTTGTCTGCGGGACGAATCTGCTTTCCTCGGACATGCGCCGCCAAAGGATGTGGAATATCCGCCTGCGCGACGCGGTGATGATGCGCTGCGGCGATTTGCACAAGCGGGAGCTGCTGAATTTCCGCCTGATTCGTGAGAAATTCCAGCGCACGCATGTCATTTTGCTGGGCGCGGGGTGGTATCAATACCAGGACGAGCCGACAGGGTACACGAAGCGGATTCTAAAAACGCTGCTGGATGGGCAGTACCTGCACGCGGTGCGCGACGAATACACGCGCCAGCGCCTGCTGAAGCTGGGCATCACGAACGTGCTGAATACGGCGTGTCCGACAATGTGGGGGCTGACAGCCGACAAATGCGCGCAGATTCCGACGCACAAGGCGGAGCGCGTCGTGACAACGCTGACAGACTACCGCAGCAGCCCGGAGCAGGATGCGCAGATGCTGATCATGCTGCAAAAGCACTATCGCGAGGTGTATGTGTGGCTGCAGGCAGTTGAGGACTACGCCTGCCTGCGCCAAATGGATGCGCGCGTGACGCAGAATTTGCACCTGATTCAGCCAAATCTGCGAGATTACACAGCGCTTTTAGCGTCAGGCGGGATTGACTACGTTGGCACGCGGCTGCACGGCGGCATCCACGCAATGAACAGGGGCTGCCGAAGCCTGATTCTGGCGGTAGACAACCGCGCAAGTGAAATTGCAAAGGACACGAATCTGCCCGTCCTGCCCCGCGGCGGAAATTTGGATGTGCTGGAGGAGCGCATCTGTTCCGCATGGGAGACGCAAATTGATTTGCCGACCACGGCAATTCGGCAATGGAAAAATCAGTTCCGAGAGACAGATGCAGAGAAAGTGCCTTGATTTTCGTATAAAATGCGGCTTTCTGCGCGGTAAGTATTGACAGGCGACTTGTAATTTGTTACAATATAGCTGGAATTGGGAAAGAGATTGCTATATCCACCGGGAGCACTGCGGCTCGCCGCGAAAAGAAAGATGGAAAGCAGCAATCGCTTGCCATTGGCACAACCATACGTCGTGCCGGAAGATTGCACGGAACAAGGAGTGAGGACGATGAAGGACAAAAAGTGGATGCGAAAGGCATTGTCTTTCCTGCTGGCTGTATTCATGGTAACGGGCAGTATGGGAACAGTGCTGACGGCGGCTGCAGAAGAGCCGGAAACTCCGCCGACGGAAACGGTTGAGGTCGTGCCGACGGAAGCACCGGAAGCAACGGATGTTCCTGAGGTAACGGAAATCCCCGAAGTGACGGATGTTCCCGAAGCAACGGAAGCGCCCGAAGCGACGGATGTTCCCGAAGCAACGGAAATCCCCGAAACGACGGATGTTCCTGAAACAACGGAAGCACCCGAAATCGTGGACGAAGCAGCCGTAGATTACAGCCGCTCCGTGCTGGATAACGAGTTCTTTGACTCCGGCTTTGCCGCGACGTTCAGCAGCACACAGCTGTACCTGAATCCGACGGGCGATGAGCTGGTTGGCCGGGTAACCGGCGTGGTGTATGTGACGCATCGTCCGCAGAAGGGTCAGCTGAATGAACGGATTTCCGTCTGCGTGTATGACCAGACGGCTGGCGTTGCATATGGCTATCTGGCGGCGGATGCAGTGCATCCTGTGCCGGAAGAGGGCATTGAGAATCAACGTCACACCGGTGTTTTCGCGAGCGGCGTGGAAATGCCCAGTGCCTTGCTGGTGCTTGCGGCTGCGACGGAAGAACCCGTGCCGACCCCTGCACCCACGCCCGTGCCGACCGAAGAGCCTGTAGTTGAGCCGACGGAAGAACCCGTTGTTGAGCCGACCGAAGAGCCCGCTGTCGTGCCGACCGAAGAGCCTGTTGCCGTGCCGACTGAAGAGCCTGTTGTCGTGCCGACCGAAGAGCCTGTTGTCGTGCCGACGGAAGAGCCCGCTGTTGAGCCGACTGAGGAACCTGCTGTCGTGCCGACCGAGGAACCCGCTGTTGAGCCGACCGAGGAGCCCGCGTCGACCCCCGCGCCTACGGACGTGCCGGATGACCTCGAAAACATCGACCGCGCGGATGTGATTATTCCGGGCAAACCGACGTTCGAAATGGACAAGGCGACGGCGGAGCTGGGCGAGAATATCACCTTCACCATCCACACGAAGAACGCCACCAAGATTTTGATGTACATTGACGGCAGCGTCAACCGCTACATCTACGACGTGCCCACCGACACGTCGACGCTTACCATGTCCTTCTCCTCAATGGGGAGCAACGGGGGCAAGCGCACCATCGCGTTCCAAGCCTACAACGGCAATACGCCCGGCGAAAAGTCCGCTGAACAAACGATTACGCTGACGAAGCCGTCTGTCAAGCCGCAGGTAACGGTAAAGAATATCGACAAGACGACCGTGGGTCTGGGCGAAAACATCACCTTCACCCTGAGCGTCAAGAACGCCACGAAGGTGCTGATGTACATCGACGGCAGTGTCAACCGCCGCTTCGAGAACATCACCCCCGATATGACGGAATACACCTTCACCATGTCCTTCTCGTCGCTGGGAAGCAATGGGGGCAAGCGCGCCATTGCGTTCCAAGCCTATAACGGCACGACGGCGGGCGAAAAGACCTCCGAACGTGTTGTGACTGTCGCAAACGAAAGCCCGAACAAGCCGACCGTGACCAGCTGGAGTTTGAACAAATCTACGGTTGATTTGAACGAAACCATCACCTTCACCATCAACACCAAGAACACGACGAAGATGCGTGTCTACATTGATGGCAAGCTGAACCGCTACATCTACGACGTGAAGGACGGCGCAACGACGTTCCAGATGTCCTTCTCGACGCTCGGTTCAAACGGCGGCGTGCGCACGGTGGCGTTCCAGCCCTACAATGGCAACACGCCCGGCGCTATGTCCGACACCAAGACGATTACCATCAGCGTGGCGAACAAGCCGCGGGTTGAGCTGCTGAAAATCAGCAATCCGAACGCGACGCTGGGCGAAAATATCACCTTCACCCTGCGCATCAAGAACGCCACGAAGGTGCTGATGTACATCGACGGCAGTGTCAACCGCCGCTTCGAGAACATCACCCCTGATATGACGGAATACACCTTCACCATGGCGTTCTCTTCGCTGGGGAACAACGGGGGCAAGCGTACCATTGCGTTCCAAGCCTACAACGGCGCAGTCGGCGGCGACAAGACCACCGCAACCACCATTTCCCTGATGAGCGGTTCGTCTGCTGCCCCCGTGATTGCGAATGTCAAGATTGACAAGACGATTGCGGTGCTGGGCGAGCAGATTAAATTCACTGTTTATCTGGACAACGCGACGAAGCTGCTGATGTATGTCGACGGGCAGGTGAACCGCCGCTTTGAGGACGTAACGACCAGCATGTCGAAGTACGAGTTCACGATGTCGTTCTCGTCGCTGGGGAATAATGGCGGCGTCCGTACGATTCAGTTCCAGCCTTACAACGGCACGACGGCGGGCGAAAAGTTTAAGGCGTACACGATTACACTGACGACGACCGTGGTCAACAAGCCGGAAGTCGTCAACTTCACCATGAATCCCAGCCGCGTGAAGCTGAATGTGCCGGTGACGTTCACGGTCAACACCAAGAACGCGACGAAAGTCGTCCTGTATGTGGACGGCAAGGCGAACACCAGCTACCCGACGACTGGCGATGTGACGGTTATCGAGCGCGCCTTCGCTTCGCTGGGCAGCGGCAACGGTGTCCGCACGATTCAGTTCAGGCCCTACTACGGAACGACCGCTGGCGAACTTTCCCCGGCGCAGTCCCTGACGCTGTATGTGACCGACGATCCGCTGACCGTGACCGTTCCTGCCGCGAAGCAGGGCGACGACCTGACGGTGACGTGGACGGCTGCTGGCGGCGCAACGAAGTATCAGCTGCTGCTGACCACGCCGGATGGCACGGCTGCGCTGCTGGGCGAAACGGCGGTGCTGAACTACACGGTGCCGGGTCTGAAGCTGCTGCAGCCGGGCGACTACACCATCACGATTAAGGCGCTGTCCGGCAATACGGAGCTGGAATCTGTCAACAAGGCATTCACCGTGACAGGCGACTTCGTGTTCGCGGTTCGTGATGACTCGACGGGCATTGTGGTCGTCAAGTACAACGGCACGGCATCGACGCTGACCGTTCCGAACACGGTGGCGGGTCTGCCGGTGGTGGAAATCGGCGCGCAGGCGTTTGAGGGCAACACGAAGCTCAAGAGCGTAACCCTGCCCGCGACGATTGAAATCATTGGCCGCCGCGCGTTCGCGGAATGCAAGAACCTGCTGGAAGTCAAGTAAAAATTCATAGGAATTACGAAAGCCGGGGATTGCTGGAAAAGCAGTCCCCGGCTGTTTTGTGCTTCATACGATTTTTTCAATTTGCCTGCGTTATCTGCTTGCCCTTTTCTCCTGCTCCATTTTCCACAATTCTTCCACCGAAAACTCCGCATGGCAGTTCGGGCAGGAAAAATACGGATTGCGGAAGTCAACTGTGCCAATCATCCTGCCGTCTTCCGTGGAAAAATCGTAGTTCTTCGCTTCTTCGGAACGGGAGTTCACCAAATGATGCGCCGTTTCCACTGTGAGTGCTGCCTTGCAGTGCGGGCAAAAATGCTTCTTCATGAACACAAAGATAGGATGCGTGACGGTGTACTTGATATTTTTCATCAGGGCAGCCTCCTTCCCCTTGATTGTAGCAAAAGCAGCAGATTTTCGCAAGTCTCTCCATTCCCCCTGAAATAATAACGCAAAATCCCCCGGAAGCCCATACTTCCGGGGGAAAAACTATCTTATTCCGTCTTTGCGCTTTCTCTTGTATAATTCAGCAGCCCGCCATAGAGGATGCAGCCCTGCTGACGCGCGGTCAGCGGCATCAGCACAATGTAATCCTCGTCCTTCGTGTCGTTGTGCAGCACAAACGTGTCGCTGCCGCTTTCCACCGTCTCGCGGACGTTCGGCAGGCTCAGCGTGTCGCCCTGCGCGATGCGGTCGTAATCCGCCTCATTCTGGAACGTCAGCGGAAGAATGCCATTGTTGATAAGGTTCGCCTGATGGATGCGGGCGAACGACTTCGCGACGACGGCGCGGATGCCCAGATACAGCGGGACAAGCGCGGCGTGTTCGCGGCTCGACCCTTGCCCGTAGTTCATGCCCGCAACAAGGATGCCGCCGCCTTCCTTCTTCGCGCGCGCCGGGAACGTCGCGTCCACGGGGGTCAGGCAGAAGTCCGACAAGTACGGCACGTTCGAGCGGAACGGAAGGAGCTTCGCATCCGACGGCGCAATGTGGTCGGTGGTGATGTTGTCCTCCATCTTCAGCAGCACCTTGCCGGAAATGGCATCCGCCAGCGGCTTGCCCAGCGGGAAGGGCTGAATGTTCGGGCCGCGGACGACCTCCACCGTGTCCTCTTCGCCCGGCGCGACCGGGGGAATGACCAGATTGTCGTTGACGGTGTACGTCTCCGGCATCGGGATGTCGAGGTCAATGTCAAGGCAGCGCGGATCCGTCAGCACGCCAGTCAGCGCCGTGACAGCCGCCGTCTCGCAGGAGACCAGGTAAATGCCGGCGGATTTGGTTCCGCTGCGGCCGTAGAAATTGCGGTTGTTCGTGCGAACGGAGACGGCGTTCGTGCGCGGCGACTGCCCCATGCCGATGCACGGCCCGCAGGCGGATTCCAGAATGCGCGCGCCCGCCGCAATCATGTCCGCCAAAGCGCCGTTGCGCGCCAGCATCGTCAGCACCTGCTTCGATCCGGGGCCGATGACAAGGCTCACGTCCGGGTGCACAGTCTTGCCCTTCAAAATCCGGGCGACGCGCATCATGTCGGTATAGGAAGAGTTCGTGCAGGAACCGATAAACACCTGATCGACCTTAATCGGGCCGCACTGCTTGACGGTTTCCACGATGTCAGGCATATGGGGCTTCGCGACGAGCGGCTCAAGCGCGGTCAAATCAATGTCGAGGATTTCGTCATACGCCGCATCCGGGTCTGCGGACAGCGGCACGAAGTCCTGCTCACGCTGCTGCGCTTTGAGGAACGCATGGGTGACTTCATCCGACGGGAAGATGGAGGTCGTTGCGCCGAGTTCCGCGCCCATGTTCGTAATCGTCGCACGCTCCGGGACACTCAACGTTTTCACGCCGTCGCCGATGTACTCCATCACCTTGCCGACGCCGCCCTTGACGGTCAGCCGGCGCAGGACTTCCAGAATAATGTCCTTCGCCGCAACGCCGTAGGACAGCTTGCCATGCAGGCGCACGCCGACGACACGCGGGCACGCCAGATAATACGCGCCGCCGCCCATCGCGACCGCAACGTCCAGTCCGCCCGCGCCGATGGCAAGCATCCCGATGCCGCCGCCCGTGGGCGTATGGCTGTCCGAGCCGAGCAGCGTGTAGCCCGGCACGCCGAAGCGCTCCAGCTGTACCTGATGGCAGATACCGTTGCCGGGCTTGGAGCAGTAAATGCCATGCTTTTTCGTCACCGTTTGGATGTAATAGTGGTCATCCGCATTTTCAAAGCCAGTTTGCAGCGTGTTATGGTCAATGTACGCCACGGACTTCTTTGTCTTGACGCGCTTGACGCCCATCGCCTCGAATTGCAGGTACGCCATCGTGCCGGTGGAATCCTGCGTCAGCGTCTGGTCAATGCGGATGGAGATTTCCGAGCCGGGAATCAGTTCACCGCTGAGCAGGTGCGCGGACAGGATTTTCTGAGTCAGATTCATCGCCATGAGGAAAGGACTCCTTTCATAATATGCACAATGCCCAAACGGGCAGAAACAGCCGAATGAACAGCTTCATGATACAGGATTCGGCGCGGTGCGTCAATGCTTTCGGGCGGAAAGAACACAAAAAGCGCAGGCTATGAAAAACTCGCCGGATGTTTTAGACATACAGCCTCTTGACAACAAAGCTCCTATATGGTATTATTTGAAGTAAACTACTATATAGGAGCATTTGCATGAAAATGAACGGCGGATTTCTTGTTACCAAAATAAAACAGCTTGGAGACCGAATCTTTGAGAAGATTCTCAGCGAAAAGAATATTGATGCGTTCAATGGAGCCCAGGGGC
>ERZ772820.1935-NODE-1935-length-15401-cov-3.499218_pt1 | contig 15401 bp, 19 predicted proteins | sample MGYA00511377_ERZ772820 | MGnify/ENA primary metagenome ERZ772820 (study PRJEB29015, sample SAMEA2737684) | human gut metagenome | biome: human gut; feature: human-associated habitat; material: faeces | place: China | collected 2012 ...
TTTGCAATTCTGCGGATTTCATTTTCGTTATATGTCAAAGTATCGGTTGCCGTCATCACACCGTCCACTTCTTCTGTCTTTCTCTCTCCGAAATAAAGTCCGCCGGTCAGCTCACGCATAATCATCATATCAAATCCGTCTCCGATGATGTCATCACGCAGTGGGCATGCTTCCTTTAATTCTTCATAAAGATATGCTGGTCTTAAGTTAGCAAAAAGGTTCAATGCCTTTCTTAATTTTAAAAGACCTGCCTCCGGGCGAAGGGATGGCTCTAATTTGTACCAAGAGGATGTTGCTGTATTTCCTCCGATGGAACCCATCAGAACTGCATCTGCCGCTTTTGCATGCGCAATGGCATCATCGGTCAGCGGTACACCGGTTGCATCGATAGAACAACCGCCCATCAGTATCTCGTCATATGTAAAGGTGTGTCCGAACTTTGCTCCAATGGCATCTAACACCTTTCTTGCTTCGCTTACAATCTCCGGTCCGATTCCGTCACCGGCAATTACTCCAACATTATAATTCATGGGTAAATCCTTCTTTCTTTTCCTATTGCATGCATCCCAATTTCATAACTACTGATTATGGTAATGCTCATTATCCTATATCATAGCTTATTTATCCGAAGAATTCAATAAATTTTACCATTATAGTTTCTCATAGCATTTATAAACTGTGGTTATATTCTATTCTCTTGATATGATTTGTTGTTATTATACAAATCTTTTTCTTGTCAGATGGGGATTGGTACAGTAGACTTGAGGTAGGTATTTAACGAGCCAATTAACTTATCAATTTGCAAGGAGGATTTTCAAATGCCATTTATTAACATGAAAACTACTGCTACTTTAGATATTGCCAAAAAAGATGCCCTGTCCAAGGAGCTCTGCATCATCACCAGAGACTGTCTCGGCAAAGGCGAGAACTGGGTGATGACCGGGTTCGAAGGGAATGCTTCTCTTTGCTTTTTAGGAAGCACCAAAGATATTGCTTATGTAGAAGTGAAATGCTACGGCTATCCGACCAAGCCACAGATGAATCTTATGACAAGAAAGGTCTGCACGCTCTTAGAAAATGAGCTTGGTATTCCGAAGAAACGAATCTATGTTGCTTACTTCCCGACTGAAGACTGGGGATGGAATGACAGTAACTTCTAGGGAACTAGAAAAGGCATATCACGCTAATAGCTATACGTTGTGTGATATGCCTGTCTTTTTGTGTTTTATTCTATGGCAACCCTATCTTATGATTTCCAGTTCCAGTCCTCTAAAAAGCTCATCAGTTTATACCAGTTATCTACCGGTTCCCAGATTACAGAATCCTGATTATCAGGGTCTATACAACCCAAGCAAAACTCTTTTACTGGCTTTTCTTTCACTTTATAAAATTTCCATATGAGTCCATTTGTATAAATTACTTTTCCATAAGAATTAAGGTGTCCTTCTATCTGCTCTGTTATCTCCATATTATCATACGGTCGTTTTGCTTCTATGCACCCATATTTAGCTGCATCTCGACTTTTCTCCCTTTCCAACACAACAAAATCCGGGAAACCTGCTTCCCCTTCTAAATTCTTTGATAATTCCGTTCTTTTTCTTGCAGTTACATCCCTTAAAGAAATTTTCTTTCCACTCTTTGTTCCCCGGATAATCTCTGCCAGAAGAGAGTACAATTCGCATTCCACAATACAATTCTGTATCATAGCAAGTTCTATTTCTTCCTTGAATGTCTCATACTTATCTGCTAATACTTTTTTCTCCTGTTCTGTAAATTCCATCACTCTGTCTCCTTTGTATTTATTATTCTATATCTGTGCCATTAACACAACTATTTTCGACCTGCAGAACCTGCCATCGGCAGCTCCTTATTACCATTTTCAACCAGAATGCCATCTTCACAGACAGCACTCCAGCCAAAAATAGAATTATTATTTTTACCAGCTATTTTATTTCCACCAACATAAAATTTCATAAAATATTACTCCTTTAAAAATTAATTAAATGTATAAAGAACATTACCATATCGATCACAAGCATAACCAATAGTACCACCTTCTACACTCCAATAACATACTCCATCTTCTGTACCTTGACACCAGCTATATCCTTTACCAGATGCATAAGCATCATAAATAACCTGCGGAGCATTAAAAGTAACCATTTGTTCTTCTGATTCTACATAAATCTGAGCAGTAATGCTCCAAGAACTCTGACTTAAACCACTTCTAGATGGTGTGGAAGAACTATTACTTGAAGAATTATCGCTACTATTACTATTTGAATTATTATTTGCAGCAGCTGCTTCTTTTTTCTTCTTTTCTTCCTGTTTCTTCTTTTCAGCTTCTTCAGCTGCTTTCTTTTCTGCTTCTTCAATCTCTGATACTTTATTAGTGTAGGTTTCAACATTACTATCTATATTTGCGATAATATCTTTAAAATGATCAGTGCCTAAATTTGTTAATTCATCTTTTAAAGTATTTAAATTTGTGATAGCAGTATTTAAATCATCTTTTGAAGCGTTTTCAACGTCACTGATTACATATGAATTATATGTATCATTGTAACCTGAAACAGTATTATTAATTTCATCATTAATTGCGTTGATATAACCTGATAAAGTATCTTCAATATCATTTTTATCATCAGAGGATAAAGCATTATCCTTCTTTAATTCATCATTAATGTTATTTAAATTACCGATAATAGCATCACAATTAGTAATACTCTTGTCATTTTCGAAGTTTTCATTTTCTTTATTAACTAAATCATTAAAATAATTAACGAAATAATTGTACATTTCCTTATTTGTCTTTGAGTAATTCTTATACCATTCCTCCTTTCTCTCTTTCTTGCTCTGAAAATATTTTTCTATCACTGCGTTAATTTTTTCATCAGATTGAAAAGATGCATATATTTCTTCTTTTTTTGCCTCTTCACTTTCCTCTTGAAAAGATTGTAAATACGTTTCTATTGCTGTCTCACCCTCTGCCAGGCTCTTTTTCTTTGCCTGTCTATCAAGGCTTATCTTAATTACAGCTCCCAGTGCTACCACAATGATACAAACCACTATACTCGCCAATATTATTTTTGTTTTCTTTTTCATCTTCATCACTCCTGTACTTTATTTTTGGCAATTTCAATCATAGCACATTGTGGATATATTCACAATGTTATGTTCCACAATATTTCTCTAAAATTAGATTCATCATACTAACAGAAAGGAATGATTTGCTATAATAAGCTATGAACCCCTGTGGAATACCATGAAATCCAAAAAGATATCCCAATACCAACTTCTAAAGATGGGCATTGACAATAAAACCCTGGACGGCTTAAAACATAACAGAAATATTACTTTACTCACTGTAGAAAAGCTTTGCAAAATCATAGAATGTACCCCAAATGATATTATTGAATTTAAATAGAGCGATACACCTTTGTCGATGTACCGCTCTCTATATATACTAGTCCTTATTCTCTTTTCACAAATTGTAATATCTGAGATGCTATTTGTTCCGATGAATCTTCAAATCTAATTGGTATATTATAATAAACTGCCTCATCATCATAATTCACATCATCCCCACCATGCATCGGATAATTCTGTAATGAGAAAGGTTCCTTTCCCTGATACACTTTTATTTGCATAGCATTTAAAATGCAATTCACCTCTGTTTCCGATTTAAAGAAACGTATTGCTGTAACATCATATCGTACATCCTTATATATCAGTGGGATATACTGAAATAATTTATCACTTTCACACTGGATTGTATCTCTGCAAATAACAGCCCTGCCACTTCCCATGCTTTGAACAAGACTACTATCTGATATGCAAATTATTTTTCTAATTTCTTTCAGCTTATTTGCAATAGCGTCTGAACAACTCTTTCCAATTCTAATATCCTTTGGAAAAATATGTACATTTTCACAATTACGCTTATCAAATAAAAAATTAGGATGTTTTTCTATATCTTCCTGTGTTGGAATATATGGTGTCAATTCATAATTTTCATTAAAAATGTATAATTTTCCAATATTGTATTTTTCATTTATCTTCATTGTTCTTATCTCCTTTATCTCATTCTACCCACTCTATAAAATATATTACAACTGTAAGAAGGATTATCGAATGTCCTTTTACCACAAATCATATTTTTTCATGGTTTCCGCATTTCTGAATTCGTGCTTCTCATAATAGCCAATCAGCTTTCCCTCGGCATCCCTTAAAGCAACCATATACACATCTTTATTCTGCTTCACGTTATGGGAGGTATAGATGAGATTGTGGCTTTCATCTGCAGAGAACCAGTCGATTACCTGCTGGATGCGTTTTTGCGATTCTTCATTATGGCAGTTTAAAAGGCTTCTTCCAACAAGGCTTTCACCGCCCCATTTCTCATAGCTTTTTACTGCAGTTGGATTCATATAAATGATTTCGTGCTTTAAATTGCATATCACAACGGAACAACGATCCTGGTCTATGATGCTTTTAAAATATGCTGCGTTAATGTCTGTCTGCATGGTTATGCTCCTTTTCTTTCTGTTCTTTCATTTTCCATATTGCCATAGGATGACTACAAATATTATCTAAAATTATTTTATCATCAAACAACAACTCTGGTCTATACTCTTTTCTTTCAAATGCCTCTAAATATTCTCTTTCTTCTGGTGTCAACATCATAAGTTCCTGTATATATGTTTTTGCCTTCTTCTTTCTCTCTTCCAGATTAAAATTATCTTTCTTCCTCAAAACCGGAAACAAATCTCTCCTGATTTTCGTAAAATTCAAGCCATCAATTGCAGATGTGTCAAAATTCCTGTTAATTACTTCTGCTGATACCGAAGCATAAAATATAATACATTTTCGTAGAAGAATTTCTTCCTCTTTTCCAAATAAACCATATGTTATCATATTATTGAAATCATATAAGTCCCTCGCTGCAGCCCTGCTCATTAATGCATTTGCCTTGGCAGCAAAAATTTCCATCGGATGTAACGTCCGAATCATCACATCTTCCTGAAACATATCCGTCACAATTTTCCTGTTTGTGGGTTCAAACAAATGCGACCGCAAGGAATAATTAATTTCCACCTTGATATTATCCCTATTTCCGCCTGCATTTTGATATAAAAACAAAAATGCATCTAAGCTATGGCTATATCTTGATGCTTCAGACCGGTGATACCCCAATTCTTCCATGTATTCACATAATTGCTCTGTAATCTGTTTTCTATGCATCTGCGTATCATCTTTGGATAAGTTCGGAGTAAAATCCAAATCAATATCTACCGATAAACGTGGCAGATTGAATATTGTCATATTAATTGCTGTACCACCTTTTAACGCCAAATGCTCCCTTAAATACGGATCACTGTTAATATATTTCAACACTTCTTTCAAACGTAGCACTTTTTCAAATGTATCTCTTACAAATCCTGCCTGTTTTGCCGCTTTTTCTAATTCAATTTTTTTATATGCTATCATGTAACACCCCATTTTTCATGCCATATATATCATTTGGAACAACCAGCTTCCAACTGTTGTCATATTTTCCACCCATCATCCCCTTCGTCAGATATCGCTTACTTTTTCCGATTTTCCCCCTGCAAAATTCAAAAAAATCATCACTTAATCCAAGCTTATTTTTATACGCCCAAAGCAGATACCCTGTCTTTTGATACAGGAACTGATTATGATACGCTTGCAGATACTGTAACAAACGTTTTTCCTGTAAGTGTGTCACTGCTTCTATATCTGCTATTACCTCCTCAATGCCGGCTATTTTGTCCATATCTTTAATACTGTCAACAACTGTCCTCTCCTTAGTTGTCACCCGTATACCACCACTGTACATAATCTCTTCAATACCGATATCACACTTTGAAGCAACATAACAATAATTATAACCATCAAATTCAAACTCTTTAAATGGTGTTTTAGACGAAACATATATATCATAATATACCTGATCACCCATACCATAATATTCCATTGCTGTATGATGCGATATATACGATGATTCCGTAATAGCACATCCTATCTGGTACTTGTTTGCAACAGGACTATCTGTTTCTCCACTTATGCAAGTGTACATATTCTTTTTTATCCGAACAATGCGCCCCTTATTCAACAACCGTCGAACTGCTGAACTGGCTGATTCCATATTATGATAAAACTGATTCACATCATTTAATGTAAATACCGGTTTTTTTAGCAGTTCATAATATACATCCATAAATGATTAACCTCATTTTTTCTTTTATTATTATCTATACTAACTTATTTAACAGTGTATTTCAAGTTTATTTTTTGTTTCAAACAGTTTGTTTTCGAACCATATGTATGTTTTTTTAAACTTTTTTCTTTGCAAACTATAAGAAACACGATTTGCGGGTTTCTCACATAAAAAAATCCGTGGCTTGTACATCTCGCACACTCCACGGATTTTCTAAGGTCTTATCTTATTTCTTCTCTTTGGTTTCTTTTGCTTCTACTGCTTCTTCCGGTTTTTCGATTGCGGCAATTGCTGCTTTCTGCATTGGGATACGGCAGTTTCTGTTGCTGCCAAACTCAACGATAACAGTATCATCTTCAGATACGTCAATTACGATTCCGTAGAAACCGCTGGTTGTCAGTACGGTATCACCTACTGCTAACTCCGACATCATCTGCTCTTTCTTCTTTGCTTCTTTCTTCTGTGGACGAATCATGAAGAAGTATACAAATACAACCATAATTACTACCCACATAATAATGCTTCCCCAGGCCTGTGCCTGCTGTGATGCTAAAATAGACATTTCTTTTCCTCCTGAATTACAAACTTAAGTTCATGAAAAACATTGTACACAAAAAGACTGCGTTTCACAAGTATTTTCCCGATATTTCATTCTTTTTTTAGATTTGTGCCTCTTTTTCCCTGTTTATCTGGTTCATACCATAGAGTTTTTCCTCTTTGTATGACTTGTAGCTGCCGGCATCGATGGCGTCTCTGATTTCTTCCATCATGGTATTGTAGAAATACAGATTGTGCAATACGCAAAGGCGCATGCCAAGCATTTCCTTTGCCTTTAACAAATGGCGGACATAGGCTCTGCTGTAACGGCGGCAGGTCGGACACTGACAGCCCTCTTCGATTGGGCGCATATCCTTTTCATATTTCTTATTGAAAAGGTTAATCTTTCCCTGATTGGTATAAAGATGTCCGTGGCGGCCATTACGGGTCGGATATACACAGTCAAAGAAATCCACACCACGGTCTACTGCCTCTAAAATATTTGCCGGAGTTCCGACACCCATAAGATAGGTTGGTTTCTCAAGTGGCAGATATGGAACGGTCTGGTCTAAGATATCATACATCTCTTCGTGGGTCTCGCCTACTGCAAGTCCACCTACTGCATAGCCATCTAAATCCAATTCACTGATTCGCTTTGCATGGTCAACCCGGATATCCGGATAAATGGCTCCCTGGTTAATTCCAAACAGCATCTGATTTTTATTAATGGTATCTTCCAACCCATTCAGTCTTGTCATTTCCGCCTTACAGCGTGCCAGCCAGCGGGTTGTTCTGGCTACGGATGCCTCTACATATCCACGGTCAGCCAGTGCCGGTGCACATTCATCAAATGCCATGGCAATGGTGGATGCCAGATTAGACTGTATCTGCATACTTTCTTCCGGTCCCATGAAAATTTTTGCTCCATCAATGTGGGAATGGAAATAGACTCCCTCTTCTTTGATTTTACGGAGTCCTGCCAGTGAAAATACCTGGAATCCACCGGAATCGGTAAGGATTGGTTTGTCCCACACCATGAACTTGTGCAGTCCGCCCAGCTCTTTGATTAATTTATCTCCCGGACGTACATGCAGATGATAGGTATTGGATAATTCCACCTGTGTCTTAATCTGCTCTAAGTCTTCGGTAGAAACAGCTCCCTTTATGGCAGCGACCGTTCCTACATTCATAAACACCGGGGTCTGTATATCACCATGTACGGTATGAAAAATGCCCCTCTTTGCTCTTCCATCCTGTTTTAATAATTCGTACATATAATCTCCTGTTTCTATTCTTTTTACAAATACTACCCTAGCATACCTTGTTTTCGCACTTTTTGCAACTGTGGGATTGCCAGTATCTGAAAAATCTTCTATAATAGAGTCTGACTTTTTTACGAAAACAAATCAGGAGGATGCTATGGCAGGCTCAACTATTGGAACTAACTTTAAAATTACAACCTGGGGAGAATCACACGGAACAGGAATCGGTGTCGTAATTGACGGCTGTCCTGCCGGACTTTCCCTTTGTGAAGAAGATATACAGACCTATTTAAACCGGCGTAAACCGGGACAATCTGCTTTCTCTACCCCGCGAAAAGAGGATGATGCAGTACATATTCTTTCCGGTGTCTTTGAAGGCAGAACCACCGGAACTCCAATCTCACTGATTGTGGTAAATGAAAACCAGCATTCCAAAGACTACCGTGAGATTGCTTCCTACTATCGTCCGGGACATGCTGACTTTACCTTTGATGCCAAATACGGTTTCCGGGATTACCGTGGCGGCGGACGTTCTTCCGGCCGTGAGACTATCGGACGTGTGGCTGCCGGTGCGGTTGCCGCAAAAATTTTAAAGGAACTTGGCATTGAGATTCTCACCTACAGTAAGAGCATCGGTCCCATCACCATTGACGAAACCAGATTTGACACCGCAGAAATCACGAAGAATCCGCTCTATATGCCGGATGCAGATGCTGCTGCAAAAGCTGCTTCCTATCTGGAAGAATGCAAAGCCATGCAGAACTCTGCCGGCGGTATTATCGAATGTGTTATTACCGGTGTTCCTGCCGGAATCGGTGACCCGGTATTTGAAAAAATCGATGCAAATTTAGCCAAAGCAATTTTCTCCATTGGTGCCGTAAAGGGCTTTGAAATCGGTGATGGATTTGCAGTTGCTGCTGCTACCGGACTTACCAACAACGATGCCTTTGTAACGGATGAAAACGGTTCTGTCACAAAAGAAACCAACCACGCCGGCGGTATCTTAGGCGGCATGAGTGATGGCTCGCCGATTGTATTCCGTGCTGCCATCAAGCCGACTCCTTCCGTTGCTTCCACCCAGAAGACCATAAATAAAAACGGCGAGGAAATCGAAATCAATATCAAGGGACGTCACGATCCGATTATCGTTCCAAGAGCTGTTGTGGTTGTCGAATCCATGGCTGCCATTACTATTTTCGATGCCATGCTTTCTAATATGAGTGCCCGGATGGATGGAATCAAAGATTTCTACAAGAAATAAAAGCTTCTATCAGAAACAGCAAAATCCCTGTCTGCTACAAGTCACAAACTCAGGTGACCTTCCGCTGACAGGGATTATTATTATTATTATTTTCTACGCCTGCATTTTGCTTAGAATCTCATCAAAGATAGCTGAGGCAACTTCATCCTTCGACATAATCGGAAACTCTTTTTCTTCTGATTCTGTAATCAAAGTTACCACATTGGTATCGGTACCAAATCCGGCTCCCGCTGTCTTAAGATTATTGGCAACAATCATATCAAGCTTCTTCTTTTCTAACTTGGCTTTGGAATTTTCTTTCAGATGCTGTGTCTCCATGGAAAATCCACACAGGAACTGTTTTTCCTTCCGGGCAGAAACTGTTCCTAAAATATCTTTCGTGCGTTCCATTTCCAACGTCAGTCCGCCATCGGCCTTTTTGATTTTTTCATCCGCAACGGTCTTTGGACGGTAGTCTGCTACTGCTGCAGCCATGACTACAATATCCTGTTCTGCAAATGCATCTGTAACAGCCTGATACATCTCTTCTGCCGTAACCACCGGAATTGTATTTACAAAAAAAGGCTTTTCAAGGCTGGTCGGTCCGGTGACCAGTGTTACCTCTGCCCCTCTTCTTGCCGCATTCTTTGCCAGTGCATAACCCATTTTTCCAGTGGAATGGTTGGTCACATAACGTACCGGGTCAATTGCCTCCTGGGTGGCTCCTGCTGTGATGAGAACCTTCTTTCCTGTCAGGTCTTTCTCACAGGCAGCTTCCTGCAGAATATATTCTAACAGTTCTTCCGGTTCCGGAAGTTTTCCCCTTCCGGTATCGCCACAGGCAAGATAGCCTGAGGATGGCTCAATGATGTGATAACCATATTCTCTTAGCTTCTTAAGATTATCCTGTGTTACCGGATTGTCAAACATATGTGTATTCATTGCCGGGGCAAGATATATCGGAGCCTCACAGGCTAACATGGTAGAAGTGAGCATATCATCTGCAATTCCGTGTGCCAGCTTTGCAATGACATTTGCAGAAGCCGGAGCAATCATCACCACATCTGCCTCCTGTGCCATGGCAATATGTGCCACATGATATCCGCTGTTACGGTCAAAGGTATCGTCAATCACCTTATTTCCGGTCAGTGTCTCAAAGGTAACCGGTGATATAAACTGCTCTGCATTTTTCGTCATAATTACATGCACATCTGCGTGCTGCTTTACCAGCATACTGGCAAGCGAAGCCGCTTTATATGCTGCAATACTGCCTGTCACTGCCAGTAATATATTCCTGCCCTTTAACATATGAATTACCTCCTGTGTACTTTATTCAATACCATTCCAATTGCAGCTACCAGAACGGCTGCTACAATTGCTTCTATAATTCCATTAAAGCTGATAACGCCAAGGATTACACCCATAACTGCGCCCGGTTCAATGCTCAATGCATTGGCATATGCCTCTTTATAGAAAATATAAATCATCGGCATTACAAGCAGTGTATTGGTCAATGCACCGGTCACGCCGGCATAGACATAGCCCAAGAATCTACCATCCTTCTTTCTTCCGGTCAATTCCACTACAATAAAATAAATAACTGCTGCAGCTGCACCTGATATCCAGCCAATCATTTCCTTCGAATCTGTTGTCAGCATTTTAGCAAAGAACGCATGGATACCAACCAGTAAAAGTACACTGATTACAAGATTACTGATTACCTTTGCAGCCTTTGCATGGCTGGATGTGGTTAATTTTACAATTCCACGATATACGAAATATGGGATGATACCTACTAAAATTCGTGGTACAAAACAGATAATGGTACTCTTTACCACTCCTGCTGCACCATCGATGCTGCTTGCCAGTATCGGTGAAAATACAAATGCTGACATTGAAGTTGGCATCAATGTATTTTTAATAAAACTGGTTAATCCAAATACAAATCCCAAAAAGGCACCTTTTTTCGGTCCGCAGAAAATTGCACCTAAAATAACCGGTATATGGATAATCGTTGCATTAATTACTACTAAAGGAATAAATCCTAACGGGGTAAATGCCATTACGACAATAATGGCGGTAAATAAAGCTGTCAGAACCAGCTCATAAGATTTTGGGATACTTCTGTCCCTGGTAAAAGCTACGTTTTTTTCACTCATAGTCTCTTCCTCTTTTCTTGAATTTTCTTTTTCTATTTTCTTTTTTCTCCGCATTTTAAGGCTTTGCGGCCAAGCACTTCCATTGATAGCCTCCGGACCGGTAGGCTTCAACCGTGTTATTCTATCATAATTTTTCCAAAAAAGAAAGATGTCGTCTGTTATTTTTTTAACAAACGACATCTTTTTTACCCTTTTTACATGAATACCGAAAAATGCCTGGTTAAAGCATGTTTCCTGCAGTTCGCTTTTAACTTAGTTTATGGATATAAATACAATTCGGCTTGTCTACCGGAATCGGCTTCTCTTCCATCAGAATGTATTTCTTCTCATAATCTACCTTAAACATGGTAATCTCATTGGTCTCATTATTAAGGCTCATGAAATGCATTCTGTCCGGACAGATACCAATCATTTTCGGATAATCACCACTGATTTTCGAATTACACATCATGGTAAGACATCCGCTCTCTTTATCAATTTCATAAATCGATACGGAGTTTGCACCTGCATTACTGCAGAATAAATATTCACCATCCATTGTCACTTCCAGACCGGATGCAGCACAGACATCAGCTTCCTTCGGTGTGGTCGTTGTAATGGTCTGAACCTTCTCGAAATGCGGCTGGTCATTTTCTAACGTATAGGAAAATACCTCTATCTGATTCAACAGTTCATAGAGAATATAAGCAAATCTTCCATCACGGCTGAAGCGAATCATATGCGGTGCAGATTCCAACGGACAACGGATGATATCTGCAAGCTTCATCCTGCCATTCTCATAGTCAATCCGGTAAATCTTTACATGATCTAATCCATTATCCACTGCACACAAGAACTTCTCGTCCGGTGTCAGCTTCACGCAGTCTACATGTGGCTTGGAGCTTCGCTCTGCAATGGTCCGTCCTATTCCCTTATGAAAAATACCGTCTGCGATTTCTCCGATGCTGCCGTCTTCCTCCAACTTCATCATGGTCACTCTGCCATCATGATGACCGCCTACGAAAAGATAACGGTTCTTACTGTCCACTTCCACATAACAGCCACGCATACCGCCAATCCACTGCTTGTTCATTGGCTCAAGGTCTCCATCCGGCAGAATGTGAAATGCTTCCACGCCTTCATCTGCAATGGAATATAAGAATCTGCCATCCTTCGATACCAGCAAATCGGAAGGATTATTGATGGGAACCACTTTCCGTTCCTTCATTTCTCCGCTTTTTGCATCCAAATCATATAAATGGATTCCGATACTGTTCTCATGGGTATACGTTCCGACATAAACAACATACTTTTCTTCCATAGGTCATTCCTCCTGTCTGCGTAAAATATCATACATCTCCAGTTCCTGTCCTAAATCAATGTAAAGCACCTGTTTTGGATGTGGTGCTGATTCCATTTCATTTTCATCTTCGTCCACAATCCGTTTTACGGTAACCGGAATATTTCTTCCATCCGGTTTCATGACTTCAATCTGTTCCCCTACGGAGAATTTATTTCTCTGTTCAATTTGATATAATCCCTCTTCGTTGCGTTCTCCTACAATTCCAAGGTAGGTATACTCTTTGATATAAGTGTTATTATCGTAAATCTGGCTCTCTTCCGAAGGCTTTCCAAAGAAAAAGCCGGTGGTAAACTGGCGATAAGTACAGTTAGAAATCTGTTCTAAATACCAGTCCATATTTTCTTTATATTTCTCCGGTGAGGTAAGATAATCATCAATGGCTTTCCGGTAAGTACGTGCTACAGTAGCAACATAAAGTGCTGTCTTCATACGTCCTTCTATCTTAAAGGAATCAATACCTGCCTCAATCAATTCCGGGATGTGCTCAATCATGCACAAATCCTTGGAGTTAAAAATATAGGTACCACGTTCATTTTCATAAACCGGCAGATACTCTCCCGGACGTTTTTCCTCTACCACTGCATATTTCCAGCGGCACGGATGAGTGCAGGCTCCCTGGTTGGCATCTCTTCCGGTAAAATAATTACTTAAAAGACATCTTCCGGAATAGGAAATACACATTGCTCCATGCACAAATGTCTCGATTTCCATTTCATCCGGAATATTTTTGCGAATCTCAGCAATCTCATTTAAAGAAAGCTCTCTTGCTGTTACCACACGCTTTGCGCCCTGGTTCCACCAGAACTGATACGTTCCATAGTTGGTATTATTGGCCTGGGTACTGATATGACGCTCGATTTCCGGGCAGATTTCTTTTGCAATGATATAAATACCCGGGTCGGAAATAATCAGGGCATCCGGCTTGATTTCCTTTAACTGGGTAAAGTACTCTCTTACACCTTCCAAATCCCCATTGTGAGCCAGTATATTTGCTGTTACATAAACTTTTACGCCATGCTCATGGGCAAACTGGATGCCCTCTGCCATATCCTCCATGGAAAAGTTTTTTGCCTTCGCACGAAGTCCAAATACTTCTCCGCCGATATATACGGCATCTGCTCCATAAATGACTGCAATTTTTAATACTTCCAGACTGCTGGCTGGAATCAGTAATTCTACCGGTCTCATTGATTTATTTCTCCTAATATTTCAATCTGTATCATCTATTTCTTAATGCTAATGGTAACACCGTCTCCAATCGGAAGCACCGATGTGGTAAGACTGTCATTGTGTGTCAGTTCATAAAGATATTCCCGCATTCTCTTATGAATGGTCCGGTTTCTTCTGGTTACTGCATAATGGGATTCGATAATATCTCCCTCCTGCAGCACATTGTCAGATACCAGTAATGCACCAGGCTTCATCAGCCGAAGAATATCCGGCAGGAAATTGATATACTGTCCCTTTGCCGCATCCATAAAAAGAAAATCATAAGAATCTTCTAACGTCTTTAACACCTCTGTGGCATCTCCCGGAATCAGTGTGATTTCTTTCTCTTTTCCGGCACGTTTGAAATTTGCCTGTGCAATAGGAATTCTTTTCTCGTAATTTTCTATGGTTGTAATCCGGCATGGCACCGGATTATATTCTTCCATCAGAAGTGCAGAAAATCCTACTGCAGTTCCCACTTCCAAAATCCGCTCTGGCCGCTTTAATGCCAGCATGGATTTTAAAAAGCTCTGCATTTCCTTACGGATAACCGGCACATAATTCTTCTTTGCCTCTACCTCAATTTCCTCTAAAAGCGGTGTATTTCCACTGTCTAAGGAATTGATATACGTTACTAATCGTTCCTCTACTATCACGTTGTACCCTCTGTATCTTTTTCCGAAACCGGTGACATGGCTTCCATCATTTCTTTCGCTGTCATGGAAGTATTCAGCGTATATATTCCCGGTTTGATTTTTTTAGAATACGCAGAAAGCTTTAACTGCACTGCAAAAAGCCTGGCATCACGGATAAGTCCTTTCTCCTCTAACATACTTCCAATATCACTACCGGACATTCCAGCCTCTATCTGAACCACAATATCCTTGCCATCACCGGATGACACCGGCTGCTCTGTATACACGCGATATCCGAAATCATATGCATAGCTTCCTGCCTTAAAAAGTACAAAAATCACCAGTACAACAACAAGAACAGAAAAACTGATTCGGACAATTTTCATCACAATCTTACTGGCACTCATCGCACAACCTCTCCATTATCTTTCGTTTACAAAACCTACTTCAAAATTCAGGCCGCCAACCAGTCTGAAATTAATTTTCTGCAGCAGACGGCAGAATGCAAGCTCTGCTGTCATAAATTCTTCTGCAACCGGATTCTTGCGGATATCTATATTTTCCCGCTCCAGCTGGTCTACTTCCCAGAACAGATCCACATTTTTACTGTTCTGGATCTGGTAATTCTTCTGGCGGAATGCAAATACAATCTGCTCTAATTCCGGATTCGCATGCAGCTTATTCTTTGCTTCCTGATAACGCTTATATTCATTGGTATCCTGAATTGCATTTACAAGTTCTGTTACCTTATCTTCTACTACGCTCATGTTCATCCA
>ERZ772820.1938-NODE-1938-length-15391-cov-7.361568_pt1 | contig 15391 bp, 15 predicted proteins | sample MGYA00511377_ERZ772820 | MGnify/ENA primary metagenome ERZ772820 (study PRJEB29015, sample SAMEA2737684) | human gut metagenome | biome: human gut; feature: human-associated habitat; material: faeces | place: China | collected 2012 ...
AAAGAACCCATCCAGCTTTTGGAAACAAGAAGAATAACTTATAAAAAGCAAAAAAAATCCCCAGCTATCCATCAAAGGATAAATGGGGATTTTATTATTTATCAGCCTTTCGGGAGCTTATAACCTTTTCCGCTTTACTTCATCAACTCAAGACCTGCCTCGAACTTGGTGGTCTTTTCCATGATGGTAGGAAGCTGGTTTACAACAGTCTTCAAAATCAGGAATTTTGCCAAATCATCCTTGTCCATACCTGTAGTAGGAATCTTGTTAACCTGAGCATAAAGCATGGCGATGATAGGAGCTACGAAATCCTTGTCAACATAGAAATATACCTTGTTGGCTGCTGGATAAGATACGTGTACTGGAATACCGGTCTTAAACTGATCCAACATGCCGGCTACCATAGCCTTCTCCTGAGCATCGTCGATGTCTTCTGTAATCTTGGCTGTGTTCAGGAACAAGGTAATCATATTCTCGTTAACCACCTTGTATGTAGCGTAATCGTTAGCTACCTTCCAGTCCTTGTCATCAGCCTCTTCCTTGTAGGTTGCAGAAATCTGACCCTTCTCATTGAAGGTTACATCCTGCAGAACGCTTCTGAACTGGCTGTTGAGCAGCATTGGAACCATTGAGATGGCATCCTTTACTGGATATGGCTCATCAAAGAGACCTGGAATTTCGATAACTGCATCGTTAGAACCTTCCCAGTTTAATACTATTGAACCTGTTGCCTGGTAAGTTGTTGGATCCATACCAGCCTCCTGTACCTTCCAGGTGCCTTCAATCTTCTCGTTGCGTACAAATCCCTTCTCGTCATTGTCATCATCGCTGCTACAAGCAGTGAAGAAGCCAAGGGTGCAAACCATGGCCATCAAATAAATAAACTTTTTCATTTTTCTTCTCTTTTTTTGTTAATGAATAATTGTTGTTTTTTATCTTTTTATCTCTCTTTGGCTATATATATTAATGTACGCGTACATTATTATATAGATAGCTTCAGCAGAATATGATCTGTTACTTCAGCTGATACGTGATGCCGATGCTGCCGTAGATAGGATACATCGTCTGCTCGATGGTCTCGAAATCCTTCTTGAAGATGCCGTTCAGACCCCAGCTCAGATCAGCACAGATGCCCCAACGGTTGTTCAATCGCCAGTCTATTCCGAAATCTACGCCCACCTGCCAGTTGCGCATATCATCGCTGAAATCGTAATCACCACGCTCGCCTTCCTTTTCGCCCAGCATCACCTTCTGTCCCGTAGGGTCTCCCTTGGGATGACCCTCCTCCTGGCGGCGGAGATAACCATTGTATGCCCAGCCCTCAAACTTCTTCGAGGTAACATAGCTTACGTATGGACCCAGCTTGAAGCGGAGATTATCGCAGACATCGTATGTTGCCTGAATCGGAACGGTGATGAGACTCATATCCACCTTGGTCACTACATCGCCCGTAAAGATGCCCTGCAGCTCCTCGCCGCCACGAACTATCTTCATATAGTAGTTCTTAACGCCCGCATCGGTCTTCATGCTCTTGTTCTCGAAGCGGATTCCTCCCACGAAACCCCAGTTTCCGGAGAGTGGGTGATAGGCATCCACGCCCAGACTGAAGTTAGGGCGAAGGGTGTAGCTGTGAAGCGTGCGGATGGTGGCAGGCATGCCGATAGGGGCGGTGCCGCCCAGGTTATACGCCACGCGTGCCTGATACTCATAGCCGTGGAGATATTTGTTCCAGGCACTATTCTTGTCTCCTGCCCATGAAGCAGCGCTGCATGCCAGCAGGAGTGCCAGTACTGTTATCTTTTTCATTTTTCTTCTTATTTGCAAATCAGTTTGAAACTATCCACCCAGAGGGTGCTGCCTACAGCTCCCAGGAAGTTGGCACCATCAGAACTGGATGAGCAGACGATGGAGAGACTGTAGCCGCCATTCTTCAGCTTCACGGGGTCGATGGTCTTGCCGTAGGATTGATAATCGAAATCTACGCTGAAGTGATGCCATTCCGGTGTGTTTCCGATGGCTGTCTTTCCGTTGTCATCGCGGGTTTCGCCTACCAGTGCGAGAGCTACTATCTGCTTGCTGCTCTGTACGTTATCGCCATAGAGCATTACTGCATTTCCATTCTCGTCGATGTTCTCGTAGAGCACGGCGTAGATGGTTCCGTAGTCATGTCGGTTCAGTTCGTTCATATCCTTGTCGGTGAATTTCTCGCCAGCCTGATACTTGTACCAGCCTTCCAGCTTCTCCGGTTTGGCGCTGAAGCTGAATGGGCGACCGAACTTGGTGGCCTTCATCGCATCGCGCAGGGCATCGGTGGCATCAAACTGTCCGATGAAGAGGTTGCCGGCAGCGATAGGCTTGTGTACCATATCAGCGAGCTTGCTGGTGCGCTGGGTGGTGAGCTTCACGCCCTTGTCCTGATAGCCGTTTTCTATCATCACGGTAGGATATTCCTCCGGTTTTGCTGATGGGTTGCTGATTTTGAAACCAGGGTTTCCGGTTGCCCAGATGTCGAGGAGGTCACCATTCCAGTTTTCCTGCCAGTTGTAGTATCCCTTGCTGAGGTATGCGTTTTCGAAATCGAATTCAAACTCCTTGCTCATGGTGGTCTGACCCTTCTTGATGCTCACCTGATAGGTGCGGGTCCACTGCTTGTCTTCCGATGTAACCACGTATGTAACAGGACCTTTGGAGAAATCGTGCACGCTTCCGCTTTCCGGCTGGATGGTGGCTCCCGGAGTGAGTCGGAACATCGGTGCCTGGTTCTTGAGACTGGCGAATGGCTTCATGGTGAATTCTATCTTGTCCTGGTCGCTCTGCACGTTGACGAGCGTATCCGATGCGTTTGTGAACCACAGCTTCATCCAGCTTCCTGGGTGGATGTATGCCTGCTCGATGTCGCATTCGGCATTGAGGGGTTCATCCTTGAAGCATGAACTGAGTGATAGGGCGCAAACCGTCGATAAAGATAGCGTTATAAATTTTCTAAAACCCATTGTCTTCATATCTTTTCCTTTATTATATAAGAGCGTTATCTTTTTGGGGATAGCCGCTGATGATTCAATTTTCTGGTTGCAAAGTTACGCAGAAAACTTGAAAGCACCAAACATTTTCCACTTTATTTGCATATTATTTATGTTTCTGATTATTTGTTAGATGGGGTAGGAAAAAAAGAAGACTGGGCATCCCTTTTGGAATGCTCAGTCTTGATATTAGAAATTTACATTGTCGCCTCCGCCGCCTTCGCCGTCTCCGGTGTTATCCTTTCCGGTGTCTCCTGATGGGGTGTTGCCGCCGCTTGGGTTGTCCTTGTCGGTGCCGCCGGATGTATCACCGGTATTGTCCTTATCAGTTCCACCAGAAGTTCCACCGCCTGCAGTGCCGCCTGAAGTTCCGCCGCCATTTTCCTTGTCTTCGATGCCGTTGTACTCGGTCATCTCCTCCATCTTGATGCCACTGAGCATCGGCTTTACTCGCTTGCCCTGGTCCATGACAGAGTAAGGTGAGTAGATGATGTACATAGCCTTGATGTTGGCTTGGGTGAACTTCTTGGCGCTTACGGCTGGGGAAGTTCTGATGCCGAGCTTGAAGCTTCCGAAGTTGTCGAGCACCACCTTGTTGCCTTCGGAGATGTTGGCTGAGATCTCTGTCATCAGGGCGTTGATCACGGCCAGGATGTCCGGTTCGGTAACGGTGCATCGCTCGGTAATCTTCTTGGCGATGGCTGAGGTGTGCACCACTCTGTTCACTACTGCTCTACCGTAGATCATTCCCCTGGTAGGGGAGTTCTTGCGGTTGTTCTTCACTTTTCTGAATTTTGCCATACTCATTTAGATTTAAAGGGTTAAACAATCATTTTTTTTATTTTTTTTGTCACGCAGATTTCGCAGATGACGCAGATTTCTCTGCGTTAGCTACCCATGCACGAGGTTACCCCCAGGGTGGTGGCAATCGCCGTGAGAATAGAAATCGCAATCTGGATAACGGTTTTCCATGTGTCTTTCTTCATTTTGTATCTCCTTTCTGTTTATTTTAATGTTATTAGAAAAATTTACATCTCTTTTTATCAGGTTATTAGAAAATTTTACATCAATACCTGCTGACGGTTCTTCCGCCGCATGGTGTAGCTTACGTGCAGCCAGCGGTGATTGCCGGGAGAGGCGCCGCGAGGCTCCAGGATCAGCTGGTCGAAGGTGCAGCTCGATTCTATGAATTTTCTGTACTTCGCCAGAATCTCCTCGTTCGGGATGAAGATGTCGGCAGCCTCGCCCAGGGTATGCTGACTGCCCGGTACGCCATGCACGGCTAGGTTGAGCTGCGGACAGCGATACCCGCTCGTGATGGTGATGATGCCGCAATGCAGACGAAGTGGTTCCAGCACCTGCTCGCACAGCATCATCAGACGGATGATGACCATGGAGCTTTGTGGAGTGTTGTCGATGCCATACTTGATGGCGGTGCCCGAGCGGAGAAACTCTCCGAGGGCGAAGTGAGTGGAGAGGAGCATCTGCTGCATCCTCTCCAGTTCTAACATTGTGTGTGTTTCCATAAGCATTATTGATTGGTTTACGATGCAAAGATACGAAATTTTTTCGGGTTTGTCAAGGGTTTGGGGGTTACTGCGAGGGTTACATTGAGGGTTACCGCATTTCGGAATACAATAGAGCCTCTTTTGGGTCAGAAATGAGCCTAACGTAACGTTTGTTTTAGGCTCATTTCATCGCCAAAAGAGGCTCTATTGCAGGGTAAAAGAGGCTCTATTCCAGACCAATAGAGGCTCTTTTCAGCTTTCTCCTCCTTCCATGATCAGCAGCTCGATGATTCGGCAGGGAGGATTCTTCTGCAGCTGCTCCATGTAGAATCTCGTGATGCTGTCGGGATAGATGCTGTTGCGCTGCTCCATGCCCCTGAGCTTGCTCAGCGCCTTATCCGGATGATTGGGTGGGGGAATGCAGCTCTTCTGGAAGAACTGGCGGTAGAGCTTCTGCAGGGGGATGGGGCGCAGGAGATCATCGTGCCACTCATCGCCCACGTCCTCCTCGCCGCTGCTCCTCACCATCACATAGTCGCTCACATCGTGTACGAACTCGATGATCCATCTCTTGGGGCATCGCCACTCCCGGATGCCCGATTCCTGATCCAGCATCCACTTATAGTCGTCGAGCATCTGCTCGTGGGCACGGGCTCTCAGCTCGTTGTACTCTTCTCTTGTCATAGGCGTATTATTTTAGAAAAATATGATTGCTGGCGCAAAATATGAATCACTATTCACTATCTCCAGGGTTCATCGTCCTTCGCCAGCACCTTGCCCTGCATCGCCTCGGCTATGCAGTCGTTTTCCGATTCCCTTTCGTCGTATCTGCCGCAGGGCTGGCGCACGTAGTACACCTTTCCGGGATGACAGAACTCCTGGTCTCTCACCTTCAGCATCTCTACGATGGTAAACATCTTGCCCTCTTCGGGCTTCGAGATTCGGTTTACGGTGAGCAGAAAGTCGGCGAGGTTCGCCCACTGGGCACTGCCCGCTACGGAGTAGATATCCAGCGGCGGAAATGCCTCGTGACCGTCCTTGTACTGTATTCTCGGATGAGCCACCACCACCGTCCAGATGTGGCGCGTACGGCTCCATGCCTGCAGCTTCGTCAGCATCAGTCTCACCTTCTCCGTCTCCGTGGCACGGCTGCCGCCCTCGGTCATGTTGATGAACACATACGGGTCTATCACCAGATAATCTATCTTCTGCTTCTTGCGGTTCATCATCGCCTCCATCATTCCGATGATGTAGTTGCTGTCGGGCAGACGGGTCTTCGTGTCGAAATCCACCATGTGCTCCGACAGGTAATCCAGCACCTTCTGGTTCTCCTGTCTTGCCTCATCGGGCGATTCTGCGCCGTCCATATTCTCCGTGTTCCTCACCCCCAGGGCTATGCGGGCAATCTCCCTCACGTGCTTGCCCTTGATAGGTTTCTCGAACGAGAAGAACGCCACGCACTTCTGGTTGTGGTACATCAGATGCGCCATCAGACAGTTGAGGAAATCCGTCTTTCCCGAGTTAGGGCGACCGGTGAGGATGATGAGTCCGCCCTCGGAAGTGGGGGTGGAAGATGCCGTCGGTGAGTCCGCCCATCCCCACCTCGTAGCCACGGTCGTAGTTGCCCATCATGATGTCGAGAATGTCTTCCTTGTGCTCGGAGAGGTCGTAGATGTCGGCGTCGCTGATGCCCTGCGCTTCGGCTATGATTCGCTGCACCTCGCGGCTTCCGAATGCCTCATATACCTCGCTGATGTCCTTCTTGCCCTGCGGCAGCGTGGTAACCTTGGCGCGGGTCTGGTATTGTTCTATCAGGAGTTTTACCAGTCGGCGGCCCGGGCGGTCGGTATCGCCGCAGATGATGATCTCGCCCGCCTGCTTGATCCACTCATCGAAGGCCTCGTGACTCTCCTCGATGTTGGTGCTGGCGCCGTTGGCGATGCTCAGCACGTAGGGGAATCCGCAGGTCATCAGCGTGAGTCGGTCCTTTTCGCCCTCGGTGATGATGAGCTGTCGGATGCTCTGTGCGTCGGGGCGGAGCAGGTTGATGCTGTCGATGCCGTAGGGGGCGCAGGGCTTGGTGGGGGAAACCTGGCAGAAGAGCTTGCTCCACTCGCCGGTGACGGGGTGCTGCTGCACGGAGCGGAACTTCACGTTGATGATTTTTCCGTCCAGGTAGTTGCAGTAGGCGATGGCAGGCACCATCTCCACGCCTTTCGGGTCCTCGCTTTTGGTGTCATCCGCCGTCTGCTTCATCCATGCGCACATCACTCCTTCCTGGACGATGATGTCGGGCGAGAGCTTCATCGCCTGGATGTATCGCTGCACCATCGACTGGAGCGAAGCGAGTTCGGTGGCGGTAATCAGGGGACGGGCCTTGGGATGGCGCGAGAGGAGGTTGGCGGGGTGGAAGTGGTCGATGAACTGCTGCTGCTCTTCCTGGGTCTTGAAGGGGTAGATGGGGTAGAGCCAGGATCGGGTTTCGGCATCTATCTCGCGGAAGTCGTCGGGCAGCATGGGCACGTAGTCCTTGGACTTGTGTTCATCCTGCTGCTTTTTCTGGGCATTGGCGTAGTAGTTTCCGTTCACCTTTCCGCTGCCCTTTCCGAGGAGCGATTTCATCTCTTCCAGGTATCCGCTCCAGTTGCACGACCAGCAGTGGGTCAATCCGTTATCTACCTTGATGAAGCAGTGACGCTTTCCGCATTTCGGGCAGGTAACGCGGATGTCGAGCTTTCCTCCAGCCATCAGCTTCATGGTTTTCTGGCTGATGTTCTTCAGGTGATTGAGGAGATTCTTGGGGGATGGAGCATCATTTGAAGGAGATGATGAAGCTGATGAGAATGCATCATCGTTTGCAGGAGCTGATGAAGCTGAATCAGCAGGGATGATGCCGCTCAGCATTTCCTTGTATCTCTCGAAGAGCAGCTTCTCTTCATCAGAGAGATTTTCCTTGATTTCATTGAAGTCGGTAGCATAGTAACGTGGCTTCTCATTTTTGTTTTGATTTTGTTGGTCTTCTTCCATGTTTTTAGTAATTTTATGTTGTTGTTGTATTGTTTGTTTTCTTGTGAAAGCTTGTTTGTTTGACAGTGGTTTACTTTGGAACAACCCAGGTGTGCGAGAATTTGTTCCAGGCAGCGTTGCCGGATGGTCTCGGCGCAGCATCCTGTGGTATTCGATGCTGCTCCTGGGTTCCATCACTTCGTGGCGTATCATAGAATCGCTGCTTCGACGCCTTGTCCTGATACTCGAAATTCGAGATAGGTCGGTACTGCCGCATCATTTCTGCTGCATGCAGCTTGAGGTACTTGGTGGCATCATTCACGGCACGCATGATGTTCTTCTGCATGAAATCGTATTTGATGAGATTGGCGAGCCAGCAGCTTTTGCCCACCGGGTTCTTGATGTTCATCATCACCTTGCTGTTCTTGAGCAGATAGGGATACAGATAGTCGTTGAAGAATGTGTTTGTAGCCATGTTGGTAGGGCAGGCTTCCTCCGGATTTATGTAGAGATTCGGATCAAGCTTTTGCGTTATTTCATTCACGGGCTTTACCACCTTGGCGTAAGCATCCGGGTCGGTTCCGATGTAATTGAGGAGCGCCTTGGCTGCAGCTTCCACTTCCTTCTCGTGCTCAGCCGAGCAAGTTTTGCACCCCGTTACATTCTTGCTTAAATTTTTCTTTTTATTATTTTTCTTTTCAATATATATATTATTATTAATAACGGGGTGCAAGGTTTGCACGCTTGAGTTCAAATCGGGGTTGTTTCCCATATCTTTCTCGTCGCTGACATGCCAGATAGGAGTGTAAAACGCCATGAGATTCTGGTCGGTATGAGGCTTCTCATCATTTTTCCAGATGAATCCGAATCCTGTGCATCTGAGCAGGATTTCCACGAAGTCATGTCGGCTATGGAATCGCAGTCCCTCTACGATGTCCTTAAATCTATAACTGTCATACAGTTTCTGCTGATTCATCCATGCCGGTTCGCCGAAGTAGAGCATCAGCATTTTGCGGATCTGCGTATCCGTCAGCCCGCTGGTATGCCAGCAGGCGATGAGTCTTCGCTCCGTCTTGATATCGATGCAGGTGGTGAGCGGCTGGATGGTGTATCTGTTGTCAGTGCTGGTTGTGTTGTTTTTCATTTCAATTTACCATTTACGTTAGTGAATTTGTTGAAGTAGAATACATTCAGTTCGTTAAGCTCATCCAGGCTCTCGATAGAGTGTGTCAGATGATAACCGAACGTTCCGAATACTTTACGAAAATCCTTTCTCATATCTTCGATATTTTCATCACTCATGTTGGCAATCACCCCACGGAAGCCTCCTTTCTTTTTCTCGCAGTCGGCTTCAAAATCTGGGTGTGCGTTGAGGGGTGGCTCCAGGAGGAGGATGCATACGGCAATGCGCTCGATAGCTTCCGTTGACAGGCTGCAGTTGTCGGGTACGTTCAGGTATTTGTTGAATACCTTGTTGTGTATTCCACTTGTCTCGTGAAAGGCTGATTTCGTAATCTTGTATTGCTCATTCAGTTCTCGGATGAAGAGGCTGATGTTCAAGGTTTCCTTTCTCTGCATTTTCCATCTTGTGGTGTAACCTGTGAATTTTTCTGCCTTCTCTGCATCATATTGAATGTAGATGGTAGCCTTGGGTCTTGGTCTGTTTTCTGTGTTCTTTTTCATTACTTTTGTTTAATGCAAAGGCGACATTGCCTTACGCATTGCAAAAAAATGAAAATTCCGTGACATAGCCAAAGAGATGAATACTTCGTGACTATAGTAGATGAAGTGATAAAAATATTTTTTTGCCAGTTAATACTGCGAGATTTAACAGAAATAATTTGGTGGTTTCGGATAATTGGCGTATATTTGCAGGATAGGAGTTAAAACAATTCTTTCAATTAATAAATAGTAAGTTATGATGGTATATGTTGCAAATCCACTTTATGATGCCGTGTTCAAATACCTGATGGAGGACGAGCGCATCGCCAAGACCATTCTTTCGGCACTCTTGCAGAAGGAGGTGCTGGAGGTAAAGATGCGCCGCAACGAATACAGCAATATCAATCGCAATGCCATTTCCATGTTCAGAATCGACTTCGCCGCCAAGGTGAAGGAGAAGGATGGTTCACAGAAACTGATTCTTATCGAACTGCAGAAGACATGGCTTGAGACGGAAACTTTACGCTTCCGCCAATATCTCGCCTTGCAATATAACAACAAGGAGAATATGACGAAAGAATCTGACAATAAGTATGCTCTTCCTACTGTTGCCGTGTATCTGTTGGGTCATCGTGTAGGTGAAATCAATGAGCCTGTGGTCTATGCCCAGCATCGCATTTACGACTACGAGGGGAAGGAGGTTGTGCTTGATCAGCCAGATCCGTTTGTGGAGAGTCTGCAGCACGACAGCATTATCGTACAGATTCCTTTGCTAAGAGGCAAGGTGAATAATCACTTGGAGAGAGTGCTGAGTGTCTTCGACCAGACTCTTGCTTACGAGGAGGATAGGAGAGTATTGAGAGTAGATGAATCGCAGTATGCTGGTGATGGTGAAATGGAATATATTGTTCATAGACTTCAGTCGGCTGCCGCTGATCCTGAAATGCGTTATCAGATGAATGCTGAAGCTGAGTTCTTCAAGGCTTTAGAGGATCGTGATACTGCGATTATGGAGCAGGCAAAACTTATTGAAAAGAAGGATGCCGACCTTCTAGAACAAGAGAAGGCCATCAAGCAGAAGGATGCTGACCTTCTGGAACAAGAGAAGACCATCAAGCAGAAGGATGCCGACCTGTTTGAGCAGCAGGAGATGCTGAGACGTATGGTAGAAAATCTGACTAAGAATGGTATGGATGATGCTACGGTGATGAAAATGACAGGATTGACTGAAGAGCAGATTAGAAAGTTGAAATAATCCCTTAGTAGCCATACACATTCCATGAGCCTGGCAAAAAGAGAAAGTAGCAGATTTTGAAATGCCTGCATCAAATAGCTAAAGAATTACAGACTGCCGTAATTTAAAACACGACAGTTTTCATATAATGATAGGAACATAGTTAATAGATTTCTGAGCCCCTGGTGCGTGACGCATCGGGGGCTTTATCGTCTCCAAACGTTAAAAACGAGTTAAACATAAAAGAAAATTTATGTTTCATTTGGTTGTTAAAAGAATTTTATGTATTTTTGCATCGTTAATAGATAACTAGATTTTTAAAAATCTCCCCTCCTTCGGGAGGGGAATAAAAAAGATAGGTATGAATAATAACATGGATTTACTTAGGGAATACGCTTCTCTTGCAGGCAAGGAAGACGAAAAGAGCGAAGCTCGAAAAACTGAGATTTTAAACTACATCAAATTAAATGCTGATGATAGTTTTAGAGAGGAAGCGGAGGTTTTTATCAACCAAAAGATCGATCAGCTTCAGAGTGAAGTCCAGACTTTGCGTGAGCAGCTTGCAAAGGAAGATTACAAGTTGCTGCCACTTCGATACATCGCACAGGAATACTTCGGAAAAAGCGCTGCATGGCTCTCTCAGCGTCTCAATGGCTCAGAGGTTCGCGGTCATGTTTACACGCTCAATTCCGAGCAGAAAGATATTTTCAATCGTGCCGTTCAGGAGATTGGACAACGCATTAGCTCTTTGCAGTTGACATAGAGTTAACTATTCACATATCCCAGTCCCCGGCACGATTCCGTGCCGGAGACTTCATTTAAGCAATTTTTGATATAAAAATTATTAAACAAAACGATGAGCAGACCAAGGATAGTGCTGTAAAGCAGCGTATCCAGGATATTCAGATGCTCGTGTCGTGGCGAGAGATAGCACATACATATTTCGGCAAGTCGGCATCATGGCTTTATTACAAGCTCGATGGCATCGATGGAAATGGTGGAGTGGGAGGTTTCACCGAAGAGGAAAAGACTATGCTTCGTGGCGCATTATGCGAGGTGGCAAACCGCATACGTGCAGCTGCAGACAGAATATAAAAATGAGGCTGGGGTTTATCATTCATACCCTCATGGCAGCAGTCAACTACATAGCTAAGCGAGATTCTTGAGGGCATCACGACAAGACCTGAGAAATAAAGCAAAATATACAGACAATAACACATCATCACATCATGGCAACATCATTTTATGGCAACATACAGGAGGCGGAACTGAAGAACAAGGTGGCGGCAGACTGGTTCGCCACCTATGACTCCACGCCAGTTATCGGCAATATAGACTTTGCCGTGGCTGTGCCTACGCACGGTCCGCAACTCTTCGAAACCGAATACCTGCTCTGGGCGGAAGCCAAGAAGGGCACATCGTACGACATAATGGAATCGTTCATACAGCTCATCCTCACCATCGGTAAGGCCCGCACTTACGAGGACAAGCTGCCACCAGCATTTCTCGGTGCGTTCGACGCCGAGAAGATAGCCTTCGTGCCATACCATGAGGTGATGGATGTGTTCTCCCAGAACGACTTCAACTGGAACGTCACCCCATCCGACCACCAGTCGAAGGAGTTCCAGCAACTCCTTGGGCTACTCTCCTCGTTGATGAAAAAGCAACTGGTGCTCTTCCGCTACGCCACCGACGAGAAGGAACTGCGCCAGTTTATCAAGCGAAATTTCCGCATGGGACAGGACGGCGTGAAGCAGATACAGGTAACTATCAACAACTTTACCCACATTTACCGCAAATGGTGCGCCGAGGTGAAACCAACCATCAACGGTGACTGGGACAAGCTGAAGGAGGCTGGCATCATCGATGCCGACTTCTACCTCGCTGACCTACTCTCTGCCAACAACACCACACTCAAGGAAAAACTCTTCGTGCTTCTGAAGTCAGACCACTACGTGCTCGACCGCCGTGTGAACGACACTGGGCTGGAAAACTATACCCAAGCCGTATTCCTCGACAACCAGAATGCGCACACTCAATTTTGGAACCGATACAAGCGTCCACCTCGTCGCAAATACTGGGACAAGATGGTGGAACGCCGAGACTTGCTCGTGCCACAGGACGTAAGGGAGCGCAAAGGCTCATTCTTCACTCCTCCGCAGTGGGTGGAGCTATCGCAGGAATACCTCGCAAGAGAACTTGGCGAGAACTGGCAGGAGGAATACTATATCTGGGATTGCTGTGCTGGCACGGGTAATTTGCTGGCAGGCTTGACCAACAAGTACAACATCTACGCATCTACCCTCGACAAGGCAGATGTGGAGGTGATGCACACCCGCATCGCCACGATGAACAAGGCTTTGCGTGGGGAGCACGGCGGCAGTAACTTGCTCGACAGCCATGTATTCCAGTTCGACTTCCTCAACGATCCTTTCAACCTCGACAAGCCAGAGGAGAGCAAACTCCCAGAGTCGCTCATCGAGATATTGAAAGACGAGGAGAAGCGCAAGAAACTCGTCATTTATATCAATCCGCCGTATGCGGAGGCAGGAAACAGAAAGGTTATTGCAGCTGGAGGCGGTATGCAGAAAACCAATGTGGCAGTAAAGCATCTGACATACAAGAAATACTTAGATAAGATAGGAATCGCAGGGCGAGAATTATTTGCTCAGTTCATCATCAGAATATATGATGAAATCCCTACAGCGGTGCTTGCGCAATTTTCAACTTTGAAAATTGCGCAAGCACCCAACTTCCGTGATTTCCGAAAAACGTTCCGAGCGAAGCTCGGTCGAAATTTTATTGTTCCAGCCGATACATTTGATAATGTAAAGGGAAAATTCCCTATAGGATTCTTCATTTGGCATTTGGACGATTACGATGTCTTCACAGAGACCATTACGGATGTTTACAACAGAAAGGGAGAATTTATCGGCAAGAAGACTTTGGCTCCTTTTGATGGGATGCCATCTATCAACGACTGGATTATCGAGACGCGCAACAAGCCCAACGAAATGAAAATCGGATTCATGTCATGTCGCTCACATGATTTTTCAAATGTGAACTATAATTTCATCATGAACGACAAAGCTCAAATGAAATCACCACGTGGTAGTTGGGTTACAGACTACAATGTAAAAGAATGCACGATTTACATCGCAGTTTGCCACTCTATAGAAGCCACTTGGCTCAACGACCGAGACCAGTTCTTGTATCCTAATGATGGATGGAAGACCGACTTGGAGTTTCAGAGCGACTGCCTTGCCTATACATTGTTCAATAACAACATACAGGCTGTACAGGGCACTAACCATTGGATCCCATTCACTGAGCAAGAAGTGGATGCCAAAGAAGCCTTCAAGAGCCATTTCATGAGTGACTATATCCGAGGCAAGGGCAAGACTGGGCAAAAGAAAACACAGCCAGTACAGCAAAGTCTGTTTGGCGATACCCCAATTATGGGGGGCAAAATGGAACAAGCTCATCTTGTCAAGCCAGCACCGCTACTGCCATTGCTCCCCAGCAACCTAATACTCCTATCGCATTCAGCCCAGAGGCACAAGCCGTGATGGAGGCAGGAAAGGCTCTGTGGAGATATTATCACGAACAGCCCGAAGCCATCGCCGACGCAGCCCTCTACGACATTCGCCTACATTTCCAAGGTGTGAACGACAAGGGCAAAATGAACACAGGCAGCCAAGACGAACATTACAATCAGCTTATGGCAGAACTTCGCCAAAGACTGAAGGTTCTTGCACAGAAGATAGAGCCTAAGGTGTACGAGTACGGTTTCTTGAAAAAATAAAGAACTTTTAAAAAAGACAATTCTTCCCTCTGCCATCCACATTTTCCCACCCACACAAAAAAAGGGGACTGAAATCTCATTTCTGAAATTTCAGTCCCCTTAAAATTTTTATTTAGCTAATGAATAGCAAATGCTTTATCTCCAGGAGATTAAGCCTTGCCCTCCATCTGAGCCTTCAACTTAGCAAGAGCATCGATGTCGCCGAGTGAAGTACCAGCAGCTACGTTGTTGATAGTTGGAGTCTCGTTCTTGCGACCACCGTTACCACCACGCTTGTGAGCTGGCTTAGCGATTGGCTCGTCCTTGCCCTCCTCAAATGTACGAGAGTGAGAAAGGATGATACGCTTTGTCTCCTTAACGAACTCGATTACCTTGAAGTCGAGCTCCTCGCCCTTCTTAGCCATTGAGCCGTCCTCCTTAGTGAGGTGCTTTGGAGTAGCGAAGCCTTCGCCACCCTCTGCGAGAGCAACTACAGCACCCTTATCCATCATCTCAACGATGGTACCCTTGTGTACAGAACCTGGAGTGTAGATTGTCTCATACTCATCCCATGGGTTCTTCTCCAACTGCTTGTGGCCGAGGCTCAAGCGGCGGTTCTCCTTGTCGATCTCGAGAACTACTACGTCGATAGTAGCACCTACAGATGTGAACTCAGATGGGTGCTTAATCTTCTTAGTCCAAGAGAGGTCAGAGATGTGGATCAAGCCATCAACACCCTCCTCGAGCTCTACGAAGATACCGAAGTTAGTGAAGTTGCGAACCTTAGCAACGTGCTTGCTGCCGATAGGGAACTTAGTCTCGATGCACTCCCATGGATCAGCCTTGAGCTGCTTGATACCGAGGCTCATCTTACGCTCAGCGCGGTCGAGAGTCAGGATAACAGCCTCTACGTCGTCGCCAACCTTCATGAAGTCGTTAGCTGAACGGAGGTGCTGGCTCCAAGACATCTCAGAAACGTGGATCAAGCCCTCTACACCTGGAGCAATCTCAACGAATGCACCGTAGTCTGCCATAACCACTACCTTACCCTTCACGTGATCACCTACCTTGAGGTTTGGATCAAGTGCATCCCATGGATGTGGAGTGAGCTGCTTCAAACCGAGAGCGATACGCTTCTTCTCCTCATCGAAGTCGAGGATAACAACGTTGATCTTCT
>ERZ772820.1942-NODE-1942-length-15375-cov-3.051044_pt1 | contig 15375 bp, 9 predicted proteins | sample MGYA00511377_ERZ772820 | MGnify/ENA primary metagenome ERZ772820 (study PRJEB29015, sample SAMEA2737684) | human gut metagenome | biome: human gut; feature: human-associated habitat; material: faeces | place: China | collected 2012 ...
TAGGAAAGAACCGCTACGATATACTCGGTAACGGCAAATCCATACCACACGCCCGATGCCTGTAACAACCGGCTGAGCGCAAAAGAAACCGGCAGCATCACAACGATATAGCGCGCAAGAGAAATCAAAAGTGATGGCATGCCCTTTCCCAGTCCCTCCAGGACTCCGGAAAATGTAACGGAAACCGAGGATACCACGAATCCAAAACTGATGATTCTGAGTGCCGCACCTCCGATTTCCATTGTTGCGCGGCTTGTGGTAAACAATCCCATCAGCTGCTGCGGAATTGCACAGGAAATTGCCATTCCCATAACCATAACCAGTGCGATCAATCCCATGGAGGTGTGCGTAATCTTTTTCACCCTGTCATATTCTCCCGCTCCATAATTATATCCAACGAGCGGCCGGATTCCCTGCACAATTCCGTTTGCCGTCAGATAAATAAATGTCTGCAGTTTATAATAAACTCCGAGCACCAGAATATAACTTCCCGGAAACGGCGCAAGGATTGCATTTAATGCGGACACCTGAATGGAAGGAAGTGCAAGATTTAAAGTTGCCGGAATTCCGATGGTATAAATATTTTTCATTACGCTTCCGGTTGTCTTCATATTTGCGACGTTGACCTTTACATGCATCGGACGTGCAAAATAAAACAGCAGATACCCCGCCAGCGTCACACACTGACCGATTCCCGTGGCATAAGCCGCACCCGCAATTCCAAGCTTCGGTACCGGTCCAAGACCAAAGATCATAACCGGATCTAAAATAATATTGGTTACACATCCGAGCATCATACAGATCATCGACACCTTCATCCGCCCGACTGCCTGAAAGATCTTTTCATATGCAAGTCCCAGACCGATCACTGGTGCAAACGCAAATACCCGCGTGGAATACGTGCATGCCAGTGCGATCACCTGTGTATCGCCTGTAAACATCCGAAGAAACGATGGCATAATGGCAGAACAAAGCAGTGCCAGCACCAGACCGTGGATCAAATTTAACAAAAGCCCCACGGATGCCGACTCATCCGCCAGTTTCTCCTCTTTTGCTCCCAGATAAAAGGCTACCCTTGCATTGATTCCGATCGCAAATCCGATAACAATGGCATTGACGAGATTTTGCATCGGAAACACAAGGGCAAGCGCCGTCATCGCATCTTCACTGATCTTTGCCACAAAATAACTGTCCACAATGTTATACAATGCATTCACTGCCATGGATATGACCATGGGAAGTGACATGGAAAGCACCAGCGGCAGGATTTTTCTTGTTTTCATGTACTCCTGATTCATACAAACTCCTCTTTTCTGCCGGATGTTCCGCAAAAAAAGACTATAGACCGACGGTTTGAATCAGAAACCGTAAAATCTATAGTCTTTTTCAGACATCCTGTTTTGTGTATCTTATCTTACATCAATTAGTCTGTTTTTGCAAGTCTTTTCTAAAATAAAGAGGTGTCAGTATCTTTCCGGGATTTGTGGAGCCGTAAGGAAACAGACGTATTTCTATGTACAATACCGGAATGTCCGGTCGGTCAGAATTCTTGCAAAGATCAGACCAAGCGGCAGTGCCACAATAATTAAAATTGCAGAAGCAAACCAGGATGCAGAGGTATTCAAAGACATCGCACCCAGATTGTAAATTGCCCGGTACAGATACAGTCCCGGTACCATAATGACAATCGACGGAACCGTAAGTGAAATCCTTGGATATCCCGCCTGGTTTTTGATCAATGATGCAAGGATTCCTGCCAAAAGTGCTCCCACAAAAGCAGCCGCAGCCGGAGGAAATGAAGCAAGATCCACCAGCTCCAGCCGGAGGGTGTTGGCCACTGCTCCGATCAGTGCTGCCGTTGCCGCCAGTTTCCACGGACTGTTAAACATAATCGAAAATCCGAACACGCCGCAGAAACTGAAGACCAGACGCAGTATGATATGCATGGGAACGGACATGGAAAGCGCCGGAAAATTCACCGGATGCAGATGCAAAAGCAGTGCCATCAGCCATGCCGTAATGGTCGCAACAACAATGATAATGATCGCATAGGTCAGCCTCTCCAGCCCGGAACGCATATCCAGCTTGGCAAGGTCAATTCCGCTTGTAATAAACGGAAAGCCCGGAATGATAAAAAGCATGGAACAGATATATCCCGCCTCATGCTGCAGGGAAACCCCGGCAATCAGCTCTGCGATCCGAAGCAGAATGGTATAGGTAACGCACGCCGAGGCAACGGATGCCACAATCCCGAGAAACAGTGTCAGATGATGCTTTGTCAGTTTGCAGCGGACAAAGTTTCCAAGTCCTGCCCCGCAAAAAGCAAACAGCATTTCCACGGGTCCTCCGCCAAGCAAAAATGTGAATGCGCCGCATGCCAGTGCCGCGGCAAATCCCAAAGCCACCGGGGAATAGAGTCCATGAATCCGGTCGATCTCATCCAGATGATCATGGAGCTGTTCGCCCGTCATGGTTTTCCCTACGGTTGAAAATTCACCGATAAAACGCTCCAGCCGGTTCAGTTTTGATGTGTTGACTCCGGTATTGGTCAGGCAAAGAGACTGGGAAAATCCACTCGTTCCATCAAAACAGGTATATTCAATCGACATCAGACCGATATCTGTCGAACATGTAATTCCGAGATTTTGTGAAATCGTATTCATGGAACTGCGGACACGCCAGGCTCCCGTTCCACAGGATAACAGCATCAGGCCGACACGGCCGACGATTGAAGCTTTTTCGGTCAGGTCTGCCTCTGTAATCGGACAATTTCCGTGACCGCTGTACTCATGCCATGGGATATCCATGTGATTTTTAGGTATTGCAGTGGTTTGCATGAATCATCATCCTCTTTCTTAATGCATCAATACAATTTTGTTTGCAATATCAATGTTTTTCTCCAATGCCTTCCGAAAATGGTACATCGGCAAAAACACCCCAAGTGCATCGTAACGGTTTCCCTTATTTTCCATGGAATCCTGTCCGTAATAAACGACCGAACGTGGCAGGGATTTCTGCAGATCCATCAGGATATCCCAGATGATCGCATATGCCTGCGCTTCTGTCTCCTGCATTTTTACCGTATCCGGCATTTCATAGACAAGCAGCACTCCGATATGCTCTCCCATACGGATTTCCTGTGCTTCCATGGTATCTCTGTCATAACAATGCCGTTTACGGAATCCGTATGCCAGATACATCTTCACCTGTTCACTCTTTTGAAATACCTTAAAAAACTGCTCATAATTTTTGTCACTGACATGAAATTTGATATCCGGAATTAATTTTCCATCCTCATCCGTCAGGATATAGGGATTTGTCTGACCATTGGCATTAAAACGAAACGGAGCCAGAAACGAATTCCGCAGCAGATCAAACATACTGTTCTGGCAGATTGCCATCAGAAACGCCGTCAGATCCTTTTCCTCATAAGAACGAAACAGTGCGGTTGCGAACTGCTCCGCAGAAAGACCGTTGCCCTCATAATCATCGCCCACTCCGAGCGCATCATAAAACGTTTCCATCAGGCGCTCACATGCCTGCGGATTCTCTTTAATCTTTTCAAAAAGCATTTTTGCCTTCTGTTCCCTTGGAAAAATTGTTGCCATAAAAATACACTTCCTTTTCTCAATCTCGCTATCTTTTATTATAAAGAATATTTTTAAAAAGGATAACGTATTTTCTATATAAGTTTCATATTAAATTGACATATTAAAATGCGGTGAAAATAATCCTTTCACCGCACATAATAATTACTGTTCTGTTTTTGCAATCTGCGTATCCATCTTTAAAATATGATTGATCAGCCATCCGCCAAGGAACTCAATCAGCTCATGCAGATATTCCTGCTGGTTGTCATCAATTTCTTCCAGCTTATCCAGATCGATACTCATCAGCTTGTCCACAAATGCCTGATGCGCCCTCTTTTGCGCTTCCAGCATCGGGCTGTTGATTTTTTGCATATAAGCCTCTTCATCTTCAAAATGGAACTTGGTATATTCCCGGAGTTCATCCAGCAGACGTACAATTTCATCGTATTTGTCATGAAGCAGATCGTTGCCTATCAGCGCATTTACCTCTCCGATGATCTCAAACAGTCTCTGATGCTCCTTGTCCACCAGCTCGATCCCCGTGTAATATTTCGCGGTAAACACAAACGGATCTTCTTTCTGCATTTTCCCGATCATCATGTCACTGCTTAAAATATGCCGGTACAGCCAACGTACCAGATAGGTCAGAATCTCATCGAGCATCGCTGATGCATTCTCCCCGGTGAGTGGCTGCTTTTCCAGAAGTTTTACGTGATCGGCAAATGCCTGATGCTCTTTTTTCTGCAACGGCAGTTCCGGATCGTTCTGTGCCTCCATATAGGCTTCTTCGTGTGCAAAATGGTTTACGGCATAATCACTTAAATGTTCCAGTATATTTTTTACCGTCTGTGGTGTGCGTGCTTCCTTCGGCAGTTCAACCGCTTCATTGATCAGCGAAAACAGTTTTCGGTGCTCTTCATCGATCTGGTCGATGCCCGTCAGACAATCCTGCGTAAATTCGTACATTATTACGTTCCTCCCTCAATGTATTTTCTCTGTGAAAACAAAAGTTCTTTTCTGCCACTATATAATCATTTTTTGGAATTGTCAAATACGAATTATCCAAAAATAACAGATACATGTACTTAAGAAACACTCCAAACTTTTTTGCATCCATAAAAAAATTCCTCCTATATCTTTCTGGTTCTAAGCTTAGAAAATATAGGAGGAAAAGTCAATCTACGATTCCTTTATACCGCCTGATTCCGGCGTATTCTGCCCCACAGCCGCGGGGTATACAATGTCAGAATCTTATTTACCTGATTTACTACCTTTGGATTAACAAGCAGGTAAATCACGCAGATACTCAGACAAATCAGAACAAACAGCGCAAACCATCCCCAGTCTCCGAGATAGTCATAGATTCCCGCAAACATCAGGATATCCCGCAGGATCCGGTGCAGCATATATACCGGCATCGTATTCTGTCCAATCACTGACAGACAGGTTTTCCCACGCGGCACAAAAAACATAATCGCCCACGAAATCAGAAACGCGGCAATCATCAGTGCCAGACGAACAAACGGTCCTTCCCACACATCATCCAGTTCATAATAGGAAATGTTTTCATAGACCATGCCAAGCTCATCTTTTAACTTTGAGCCAAACGCCAGAATCCCCGCACAGATTGCCACAGCAGCCGGTACAACAACCCTCCGGTAAACCGGTCGCAATGCCCGTTCAAGCACCGGCTGTTCCATATAATATCCCAGATAAAAGAACGGACCAAATACCAGAATACGGGACATGCACAAAAAATCGCCGATATTTTTGAAATATCCGGCGATCAGGGCCAGCGCAACTGTCACGATTAATACCGGTATCTCTTTGTACTTCCGGATGACAGGAATGGTAAGATACCACACAATCATGGCAAACAGATACCACGGTGCCCCACTCTGCGAGAAAAAATTAATCTCTGAGAAATCCCGGAATCCACACAGTGCATATACTATCTGAATTGCAATAACAAATATGATGTACGCCTTGATCAGATACAATATTTTTTTAAAATTATACTGCCCGTTTTTATATATTTTCTTTGCAAAATAACCTGACACAAATACAAAAAGCGGCATATGAAATACATAGATCAGGCGTTTTACCACCACAAGAACACTTTCTCCGTGGATAGGGAGCAAAAAATGTCCCAGCACGACTAAGAATATCAATACCGCTTTCAAATTATCAAAAAAATAATCTCTCTCTTTATTCATTCGACACATCCTCTATTACCGAGAATGTATTATAGAACTTTTGCCGAAAAAGTCAAGAACTATTGCGCTTTTTGTTGAAACATTCCGTAAAATACCGCATCGGTATGTTTACGGATTTCCCCAAAATCATGGTATGGCACTTTCATGTTCCAGAAACACAGATGAGTGGAATGATTAATTTCCTCCATCACAGACAAAACTCCCGGCTGATCGGATTTCGTGATATAAAAAATCACGGAATCGAGAATCTTTTTTTCACTGTAACTATATTCAATTTTCTTACGCGTATAGCGAAATTCCGGTGTACAATCGTATTGTCTGAGTTTCAACTCAATCAATGCCCGGATTCCCTGCATGGTATAAATAGAATACGGAGCTTCAAATCCAAACCAGAAACCTTCTTTCTGGTAGAAACTCAGTTCCGTAACATCCGGCCGCATATATTCTTCCCGCGCAACAACACGGATCCCGTCTGTATAATAAAATGTTTCTTCCGTATACACCATGATTGATGGCATAAAATCACCTCATCTGTACTATGTGCCTGTCATCTGTCCGTATCTTATTTGCGCAGGATAAACTCCGATACCATCTCATCCAGATTTTCAGCAGATGCAGAAAGTTCTTCACTAGTTGCAGATACCTCTTCCGAAGTAGCAGAATTAGACTGCACAACCCCATTTACCTGCTCAACAGCAGTGGAAATCCGCTTTACCGATTCTGCCTGCTGATCGGAAATCTGACGGATCTTAGCCACCTCCATGACAACTGCATCCAGCTGTTCGATCATTTCCGACATAAACTGGGAAGTCTCATCTGCAACAGAGCTTCCGACACTCACCTGATTCAAACTGTTCGTCAGCATGACACGGGTTTCTTCTGCCGAAGAAGCACTCTCTTCCGCAAGGTTTTTAATCTGTTCCGCAACAACCGCAAATCCTTTTCCTGCTTCACCGGCACGCGCAGCCTCAATGGATGCATTTAAAGACAACAGGTTTGTCTGGCTGGCAATGCTTTCAATCTTTCCGATGACAACCTGGATATCATTGGTGGTCTCTGAAATATGCTGCATGGCTTCGACCAGTTCTTTCATCTTTGCACTTCCGCTGTCTGCTTTGATTGCAACCTGCTTTGCCTGGTCATGTACATTGTCTGTAGACTTTGTATTTTCTTCGATATGTGTAGCAACCTCGGCAACCGAAGATGTCAGCTGCTGTACTGCCGCTGCCTGATCGGTGGCACCCTCTGCCAATCCCTGTGCACTCTGTGCCAGCTGATCAGCTCCTGCAGATACCTGATCGGAAGATTCCTGTACATTTTTGATCGTCTGGCTCAGATTATTTTCTGTCGCTTCCAGTTTCTTTAAAATTTCACCGAAATTTCCCTGATAGGCTTCAATATCATGGGATCTCGCATCAAAGTTTCCTTTTGCAAACTCTGTAAGGAGCTGATTGATATCGTCCACAACCCCCCTTAAATAAAAAGATGTATTGCGGAAACTTTCTGCAAGCTTTCCAAGTTCGTCCTCCCCCTGATAAGAAATATCAATTTCGAGATTTCCGTGTGCCATGTCATCTGCGGCCTTTTCTATCTGTTCTAACGGTTCAAGAATATTTTGTGTCAGTTCCTGAACGACCCTTTTGGAAAGCAATGGCATACCAACTACTGCAATGACAGGAATGATGATCCATACCGGATGTCCAAATACAAGCATTAAAATTGCAAACAAAATATTGTTCACCAGTAAAACTGCAAAAATTGCTTTCATAACCATTTTCAGCTTATCCGCAATTTTCACATTTTGAAAGTAATTCTTACGCATACGTTTCCTCCTATGTATAGTATACTATTTATCTACAATTTTACATCGAAATGTACATAATATCAAGCAGAATTATCCAAAAATTATACAAGTTTGTCCAAAACTGCTTGAGATCTGCAGTTCCACACACGGAGCATCCGGATCACTGCTGCCCTGACCTTTACATTCCACATTGCCAAATGCGGTATTCTGTCTGAATTCCACGCGCCAGGTTGACGGAAGATAAATGTTTGTACTGCCAAAAGAATTATCCGTACGGATAATTGCATTCGCACCTTTTAATGCCGTATTATTGAAAAATACGTTACACTCTCCAAAACTGTTCGAAATCTTTGCCTCCCGAAAACAGTCAGAATTTACATATTTACTCAACGCTCCAAAAGAATTTTCCACATGTACATACTCACCATCCTGTCCATTCTCCACATGTCCGCCTGCACTGCTGTGTCCAAAATAAGTATTATCTTTTTGTTTTTTTAAATTTCTGAAAAGCAGATCCAGTGCCAGACCGACCAGACACGCTGCCAGAAGAAGTGTCCACGGAGTAATTGCCTGAATGCCAAGCACTTTATCGTACATACAGCCCAGCAATCCAACCGACAACATTCCTTCAAAGAAATGCAGCCGCACAAATCCATAAACAGCCGTATACACAAAGATCACGGTAAATAAGATTTTAAAGAACGGAATCGCAGGTATCATATGCATTTTGCTCGCCACCAGATATACTGCGATAAAAATAAGAATAACTGCCCAGAAAATATTTCTCTTTTTCATTTTTTTAACCTCTTTTCTTCCAATTTGTCCGTCAGGACTTTAAAATAACTGCGTGATACAAATGCCTTTTTCACAGAATCCATAAATTCTACCTCACTCGCACCTGTAATATTTTTGCGGACAGAACGAATCTTTTCCGTATTCATAATGCAGGATTTTGACACCCGCAAAAAGCTGCCCGGAAGCATTTTTTCCAGTTCATATAACCGCAAATGTGTTTCATAAATCTGCGTGGCCGTGTGAACCGCCACAACCGAATCTGCCGTCTCAAAAAATAAAATTTCATTGAGAGGAAGAAAATACTCCAGATCTCCGCGTGTAACTGTCAGCCGCATGCCTGCATGAACAGCCTCCGCAATCCTTCTCTGCATTGCCACCACATCATCACTTAATTCCCGGCAGCGCACGATAATCTCCTCTTCCTGCAGATTTTCGTCAATTTCCATTTTTATTTTCATACCTGACTCCTTTTTACAAAAATTATCATAGCGAAAAAACGAAAAACTGTAAACCGATTTGCACTGACAGGTAAAAAAAAGCCCACAAGAGGTAAAAAAGGAGCCATCTGTTTCAGATGACTCCCAAAAATCATATGGCTATGCGCCAGCCATAAGTCTCTATTTTACTGTACGGACAGATAAGAATATCCCATCAGACTTGTATCCACGTCATGTGCCACCTCACGCCCCTCACGAATTGCCCAGACAACCAGTGACTGTCCTCTGTGCATATCTCCCGCAACAAATACGTTCTTTACATTTGTTGCATATGTTCCAGGCTCTGTAGCTACATTTGTTCTCTGGTTCAGCTCTACACCGAATGCCTTTGCAATGTATTCCTCTGTTCCAAGGAATCCTGCAGCGATCAGTACAAGTTCTGCCGGAATCTTCTTCTCGGAACCGGAAACTTCCACCATATTTCTGCGTCCGGTCTTCTCATCCACCTTGCTCTCAAGTCTGACGATTGTCAGACCATTCAACTTGCCGTTCTTATCCTTATGGAATTCCTTTACGGTTGTCTGATAGATTCGTGGATCTGTACCGAAACATGCAATCGCTTCTTCCTGGCCATAGTCGGTCTTTAACACCTTCGGCCACTCCGGCCATGGGTTATCGGCTGCCCGCTCTGCCGGTGGACATGGCATCATCTCCAGCTGGGTTACAGACTTTGCACCCTGACGGATAGCCGTTCCCACACAGTCATTTCCGGTATCACCGCCACCGATGATCACAACATTTTTTCCCTTTGCGGAAATAAATTTGTTGTCCTTAAAATTGGAATCCAAAAGGCTCTTTGTGTTGCGTGACAGATAATCGACTGCAAAATAGATTCCTTCTGCATCACGACCTGCTGCCTTGATATCACGCGCATGCTTTGCTCCACAGCAGAGGATGACTCTGTCATACTCTTTTAACAGCTCTGCACTCTTGACATCCACACCGACATTACAGCCTGTGATAAACTTCACGCCCTCTTCTTTCATAACATTGATCTTACGGTCAATGATCTGCTTTTCGAGCTTCATATTCGGAATGCCATACATCAGAAGTCCGCCGACACGGTCATCTCTCTCATATACCGTAACATCATGTCCTCTCTGGTTCAGCTGATCTGCTGCTGCCAGTCCGGAAGGACCGGAACCGATGATGGCAACTTTCTTTCCGGTACGAACCTTTGGAATATGTGGTCCGGCATACCCTTCTTTGTATGCCGTCTCAATGATTCCATGCTCATTGTCCCGGACAGATACCGGATCTCCCCAGTGTCCACAGGTACATGCCTTCTCACACAGAGCCGGACATACACGGGAGGTAAACTCCGGGAAATTATTTGTCTTGTGCAGACGGTTATATGCCTGCTGATAGTTTCCGGTATAAAGCAGATCGTTCCACTCCGGTACCAGATTGTGCAGCGGGCAACCGGAAGTCATTCCGGCAACTGTCATACCCGACTGACAGCACGGGACACCGCAATCCATACAGCGCGCTGCCTGCTCTCTTTGTTTTTCTTTGGAAAGGAAGATGTGGAATTCATCAAAATTTTTGATTCGTTCCTTTGGTTCCACCGAACGCGCCTCACATCTGTCGTATTCCATAAATCCTGTTGGCTTTCCCATTGTTTCTTCCCTCCTTATGCTCTCGTGCTGGCATAAAATGCCTCAATCTGTGCCTGCTCTGCATTCAAACCTTTTTCTTCCATCTGAACGATTGCCATCTGCATACGGTTATAATCATATGGGATGACTTTCTTAAACTTCGGCAGATACTCACTGAAGTGATCGAGAATTTCCTTACCTTTTTCCGAATTGGTCAGGGTAACATGTTCTTTGATCATTTCTTTGAGCTCTAATACGTCATATTTATTGGTGACTTCCTCACTGAACACCATAGACTTGTTGGTACGCATGTACAGATCGTTGTCCTCATCCAGTACATAAGCGATACCACCGCTCATACCTGCGGCAAAGTTCTTTCCGGTTTTACCAAGGATAACGACACGACCGCCCGTCATATACTCACATCCATGATCGCCGACACCCTCAACAACAGCAGTAGCTCCGGAATTTCTGACACAGAAACGTTCTCCTGCCACACCATTGATGAATGCCTTACCGCTTGTCGCACCGTACAGTGCTACGTTACCGATAATGATGTTCTCATCCTTTTTGAAGTTTACTCCTGCCGGTGGGTAAACGATCAGCTTTCCGCCGGAAAGTCCCTTTCCGAAATAATCGTTGGAATCTCCCACCAGTTCGAGTGTCAGTCCCTTTGGAATAAAGGCACCAAAACTCTGTCCGCCGGCTCCGCTGCATTTAATAATGAAAGTATCCTCATCGAGTGTATCGTCGTACTTCTTTGTAATCTCTGATCCGAAGATTGTTCCAAGCGAACGGTTTACGTTTGTTACTTCGGTATCGATCATACGCTTCTGCTTCTTATCAAGTGCCGGCTTTAACTGTTTTAAGAACTCCGTGATATCTTTGGTCTTATCCAGTTCGAAATCATATACCTGCTTCGGATCAAAAATAACCTTCTGCTTTGTTCCTGCAAACGGATTATTTAAGATATTGCTCAGGTCAAGCTTTGCTTCACGCTCGGACAGATCTCCGCGAACCTTTAAGAAATCGCTTCGTCCAACGAGTTCATCCACTGTGCGGACACCAAGTTTTGCCATGTACTCCCGAAGTTCTTCTGCGATAAAGCGCATGAAGTTCTCAACATACTCCGGTTTTCCTGCGAAACGCTTACGAAGCTCCGGATTCTGGGTTGCAATACCTGCCGGACAGGTATCCAGATTACATACACGCATCATGACACAGCCCATGGTTACCAGCGGAGCGGTTGCAAAACCAAACTCTTCCGCGCCAAGACATGCAGCAATGGCCACGTCTTTACCACTCATCAGCTTTCCGTCTGTCTCAATTCTTACTTTATTGCGCAGTCCGTTCATAATCAGTGTCTGATGTGTCTCTGCCAGACCAAGTTCCCACGGAAGACCTGCGTTGTGGATGGAACTGCTTGGCGCAGCACCTGTACCACCGTCATATCCGGAGATCAGGACAACCTGTGCACCGGCTTTTGCGACACCGGCTGCTACGGTACCGACGCCTGCCTCGGAAACGAGTTTTACAGAAATCCTTGCATCGCGGTTTGCATTCTTTAAGTCAAAGATCAGCTGTTCAAGATCCTCGATGGAATAAATATCGTGGTGTGGTGGCGGGGAGATCAAAGATACACCCGGTGTGGAAAGTCTTGTCTTGGCAATCCATGGATATACTTTCTTACCCGGAAGATGTCCACCTTCCCCAGGCTTTGCTCCCTGTGCCATTTTGATCTGGATCTCCTGCGCACTGGTCAGATAACGGCTGGTAACACCGAAACGTCCGGATGCAACCTGTTTGATTGCGGAACAACGGTTCTTTCCGTCCGGTCCGACGATCAGACGATCCTTGTCCTCACCACCTTCACCGGTGTTTGACTTACCGTGTAAGTGATTCATGGCAATGGCAAGTGTCTCATGTGCTTCCTTCGAAATAGAACCGTAAGACATCGCTCCGGTCTTAAAACGTGTCACAATAGAATCTACGCTTTCCACTTCCTCAAGCTTCACACCCTTCTTCGGGTACTCAAAATCCATCAGTCCACGCAGGTTCGTATGCTTTTCTTCTTCATCTACCAGACTCGTATACTGCTTGAACATCTCATAGTCCCCACGTTTGGTAGACTGCTGCAGCAGATGGATGGTAGCCGGATTGTACAGATGCGCATCGGCTCCGCTTCTCATCTTGTGGCGCCCCTTGCTGTCAAGGGTTACATCGGTTTCAAGTCCCAGCGGATCATAGGCTGCGGAATGAAGCGTATTGACATCATTCTCGATATCCTTGATGGAAATTCCACCGATGCGGCTGACCGTATTGGTGAAATACTTGTCAATGACATCTTTATCAATACCAAGTGCCTCAAAAATCTTGGAACCCTGATACGACTGGATCGTAGAAATACCCATCTTGGCTGCAATCTTTACAATACCGGTGATAATTGCATGGTTATAATCATCAACTGCGGCATAATAATCTTTGTCTAACATGTGCTCGTCGATCAGCTGTTTTACGGTATCCAGTGCCAGGTATGGGTTAATTGCACTCGCACCAAAACCAAGCAGTGTTGCAAAATGATGTACCTCACGCGGCTCTCCGGATTCGAGAATCAGGGAAAGGGAAGTACGTTTCTTTGTCTTTACCAGATACTGCTGCAATGCAGATACGGCAAGCAGGGAAGGAATTGCCACATGGTTATCATCCACGCCTCTGTCGGAAAGGATCAGGATATTGGCTCCGTCTCTGTACGCACGGTCTGCCTCAATAAAGAGACGGTCTACGGCTTTCTCAAGACTGGTATTCTTATAATAAATAATCGGAATGGTTTCTACCTTAAATCCGTCTACTTTCATATTGCGGATTTTCATCAGGTCTGTGTTGGTCAGAATCGGATTGTTGATCCGAAGTACTTTACAGTTCTCCGGCTTTTCCTCTAAGAGGTTTCCGGCAGATCCGATATACACCGTCGTAGAAGTAACAACTTCCTCACGGATGGAATCGATTGGCGGGTTGGTTACCTGTGCAAACAGCTGCTTGAAATAGTTAAACAGCGGCTCACGGTTTCCGGACAGTGCCGCAAGCGGTGTATCTGTACCCATCGCAGCGGTACCCTCAATGCCATTCTTTGCCATCGGCAGGATGGAATCCTTTAAGGACTCATACGTGTAACCGAATGCCCTTTGCATTCTCTGACGTTCTTCCTGTGTGTATTCCGGCACACGCTCATTCGGGATTTTTAAATCCTTTAACATGACGATGTTGCTGTCAAGCCACTCACCATACGGACGCTTATCCGCATATCTTTCTTTTAACTCATCGTCATCAATCACACGACCCTGCACAGTATCTACAAGAAGCATTTTACCAGGACGCAGACGGTCTTTTGTCACGATATGGGTCGGATCAATATCGAGAACTCCGACCTCGGAAGAAAGAATCAGATAGTCATCGTCTGTAATGTAATAACGGGATGGACGCAGACCGTTACGGTCAAGAACCGCTCCCATCATATCTCCATCGGAGAACAGGATGGATGCAGGTCCGTCCCAAGGCTCCATCATGGTTGCATAATACTGATAGAAATCTTTCTTTTTCTGCGTCATCACAGCATTGTTTGCCCATGGCTCCGGAATCATGATCATGACTGCCAGTGGCAGATCCATGCCACTCATCACCAGAAACTCCAGCGTATTGTCCAGCATTGCGGAATCAGATCCTTCGGTGTTGACGACCGGAAGTACCTTCTGGAATTCCCCGCGCAGCTTGCCGGATGCCATCGTCTCTTCCCTGGCAAGCATCTTGTCTGCATTACCGCGGATGGTGTTGATCTCACCGTTATGTACAATAAAACGGTTTGGATGTGCTCTCTCCCAGCTTGGATTTGTGTTGGTAGAGAAACGGGAATGTACGGTTGCAATTGCAGACTCATAATCCTTATCCTGCAGATCGGAGAAGAACTGACGCAGCTGCTCTACAAGGAACATTCCTTTATATACGATCGTTCTGCTCGAAAGAGAAGCAACATAGCTGTCATCGTTGGACTGCTCGAATACACGGCGTGCCACATACAGCTTGCGGTCAAAATCAAGTCCCTTCTCCACATCTTCCGGTCTTTTGATGAACGCCTGCATGATGCATGGCATGCATCCTCTGGCCTTGTCGGAAAGCTTGTCCGGATGAATCGGTACCTGTCTCCATCCGAGGAATTCCATTCCTTCCTTCTCGACAATTACCTCAAACATCTTCTTTGCCTGATTGGTCTTTAACTCATCCTGTGGGAAGAAAAACATTCCGACGCCGTAATCTCTCTCTTCTCCCAGCTTAATTCCAAGCGGCTCTACCGCTTTCTTAAAGAACTTATGGGAAATCTGAAGAAGAATACCAACACCATCTCCGGTCTTTCCGTCGGCATCTTTTCCGGCTCTATGCTTTAAGTTCTCAACAATTTTCAAGGCATTTTCCACGGTCTGGTGGGTCTTGATCCCTTTGATGTTTACCACAGCACCAATTCCGCAGTTATCATGTTCGAAACTCGGATCATATAATCCTTTGGCGGTTGCTGTGCTCTCATTCCATTGCTCTTTCATAGAACTATCCTTTCGTTGTAAATCATTCATGAGTTGCTTTTTCTTAACTGATTCTCATTTTACTCCTATGACCGCCGCTTGTAAATCATTTTTTTCGTTCTATTGTCTGATAATTTGTCTATTATTTATCTATCGCAGTATTGTCAGATAATATCTTGTTTTTTCTTTTATATTAACCGTTTTTCAAACAATAAAGCGGTCATATTCATGAAATATTTTTTCATAAATATGACCGCATTTTCAGTTTTTATTAAGTTGTTTTTATTTTACAAACAATTTATATCTG
>ERZ772820.1944-NODE-1944-length-15372-cov-3.684272_pt1 | contig 15372 bp, 10 predicted proteins | sample MGYA00511377_ERZ772820 | MGnify/ENA primary metagenome ERZ772820 (study PRJEB29015, sample SAMEA2737684) | human gut metagenome | biome: human gut; feature: human-associated habitat; material: faeces | place: China | collected 2012 ...
AGGAAAAGAACCTACCATGGAACGTGATCCATTTCACGAATATTGGGGAAATGAAAAGCACCGTGAAATGGATTTTCACGAATTTATCCATGGCTACTTAGGATATGATTCGCCTTACACTTTAGACGGCTATGTCGATATCGTGTTAAAAAAAGAACCAGAAGTCATCTACAAAGTTTCAGCAAAAGAATACGATGACTTTTATGAATTTACAAAAGATCGTATTGATCGTGAATTTGACTTCTTGTTAAATAAAGCGCAAAAAATCCAAAAAGAAAACAAAACCAATGTTATTCCACTTCCACAAGAAGATAAATCCTACCTTGACCCAGTTGCCGCCCACAAGCGTACCGACATTGCCGACGAGGATATTACCGATGAAATGAAACAACATGATCTGGACATCATGAATAATGATGATTTCTGGAAATAGAGGTGACTTTATATCTTATGACTTATGATGAATTATTAATGGAAGCTGACAAGGCAGGGCTGATCGTAAAAGAAGCTCCTCTCGCTCTTAACGATGGTCTCTGTGTAGGAAATAAAATCGCCATACGTAAGGATATCGTTACCTCTGTCCAAAAAGCCGATGTACTGGCGGAAGAGTTAGGTCATCATTTTACCACCGTAGGGAATATTATCGAAATGCAGAATAGTGCAGATGAAAAGCAGGAGCGTGCCGCCCGTCTATGGGCTTATAACAAGCAGATCGGCTTATCTGGCATTATAGAAGCATTTAAGGCCCACCGCTCTGACCGATTCGACATAGCAGAGTTTTTAGGTGTATCTGAAGAATTCTTAGCCGAAGCACTTGAGTGTTATCGACAGATTTATGGTACTGGTATTATGATAGATAATTACTACGTTCGATTTGAACCCAATTTACAGGTTCTTAGTTATCTACTGGTTAATTAACGAACAGTCCCGGAAGTTACCACCTCTAAAACTTTCACACATATCTCAAAGAAGGAGATGATATCATGTCGTACCTCATGTATCTAAGAAAAAGTCGCGCCGACAAGGAAGCTGAGGCTCGAGGCGAGGGGGAAACCTTAGCACGCCATGAACAAATCCTATCAGAATTGGCCGCAAAAATGGATCTCCCCATAGGAGCCACTTACAAGGAGATCGTTTCCGGAGAAACCATTTCCTCCCGACCTAAGATGCAGCAGCTCCTTATCGAGGTTATGCAAGGGCATTGGGAAGGCGTCCTGGTTATGGAAATCGAACGTCTTGCCCGTGGCGATACCAAAGACCAGGGTACTGTTGCAGAAGCCTTCAAATTCAGCAACACGAAGATCATCACGCCAATTAAAACTTATGATCCCCTAAATGAATACGATGAGGAATACTTTGAATTCAATCTGTTCATGTCCCGCCGTGAATACAAGACCATTAACCGCCGGATTCAGCGCGGCCGGATTGCGGCTTTTAATGATGGTTGGTACATCGCCGGGACTGCTCCATATGGTTATAAGAAAGTTAAGCATAAAGGCGACAAGGGATACACTCTTGACATTGTGAAAGAAGAATCCTATATCGTCCAAATGATCTATGATCTGTATACTCAGGGAGAATTACAAGACGATGGCAGCTACATGAGATATGGCTCTTACCAGATCCGCGACCGCCTTAACAGCCTTCATATACCATCGAAGTCTGGATCAACATGGTCGGCATCCACAATTCTCGATGTGCTTCGCAACCCGGTCTATGCTGGCTATCAACGGTGGAGCTGGAGGAAAGTCCAGAAAAACCTAGTTGGAGATCGCATAATAGAATCCCGGCCAAAGAATGATGATTGTCCAAAAGTGAAAGGTCGTTTTGAAGCGATAATCACCGAGGAGCAATTTAATCTGGCACAGAAAATCCGAGAAAGCAAACCAACTCCAGTTCACTCGACAAACGCTTTGCAGAACCCGCTTTCTGGGCTTGTCTACTGTCAAAAATGCGGCACTATGATGACCAGGCAGCCAAGTAACACAAAAGAACATTACCCTGTCCTACGCTGCCCTAATAGCAAGTGCGATAATATATCAGCGCCTTTGTATCTTATCGAGCAAAAGATAATAGAGGGACTGGCCGATTGGTCGGATGAATACGAGCTTGAATGGCCAGAGGAAATGCAAGACAGTACGGAATTATCGGTTTCGGCCTATCAAAATTCCGTTGACTCCATGCAGGGTAAATTGAATACCATTACAAAGCAGTTGAACTCTGCCTATGACTTATTGGAGCAGGGAATTTACACGCTCAACGTATTTCAAGAGCGCCGAAGTGTTCTTGAAATACAAAAGAAGGAGGCCGAAACCGAATTGCAACAACTCCAAGCAGAACTAATGACTCATCAAGCAAGAGTCAAAGCAAAAATGGAATTCCTTCCTACAGTTCGTCACATAGTTGATACATATTGGAGCACTGATGATGTATATGTCAAGAATACAATGCTTAAAGAAGTGTTAGAAAAAATAGATTACATAAAAACAGAGAGAAATAAAAAGGGATTTGGCAGTGCTGCAAATTTTTCTGTTCATTTCTATCCAAGAGTCCCGAAATACTAACAATTTTACAGTTTTTTTTCGGGACTCTTTATTACATATATATTATCGGCACATATGTGTACCCCCATTCATACGTCATCAGCAAGACCCGGTTGGCCGCCTCTCCCAGCAGTCGGTAATCGATCCCTTCATAGAGCAGCCCCCTCTGATCTCTGGCCGTCTTAGGAGCCAGCGCAACGCTTACCTGATATCCGAACAGATTCATCACCTGTCTCACAAGCTTGACAAATTCCGCATACTCCACCCGGTCCTCGGCCAGTACGTATTCAAAATCAATATCCACTCCGCCGTAGCCTTTCTGTGTCATGGTTCGCCCCAGTTCCCATATGAGAGTCTTCTGCACATCGGGACTGCGCACCAGCGTCGTCACCAGATTATTGTTGAATCTCCCATCCTCTCCGAGAGGCGTCAGTGTCAGGACAGGCCGCACTCCGGCTACCGCAGCCGCAGTTACCATCCAGCTGTCATCAGCCAACGGGGGAACTAAGTCCCCCTCCGTCGTAAATCCATAGGAAAAGACAGATAGATCCGTCAGATAAGGGCGCGTCCAGTCCAAAGTTTCCGGGTTAATAAACGGATATGCGTACCCATTTACGTGCAGAGGGCTCTTTTCTTTTCCGTTTCTTTCATTATCCAGTAAAAGCGCCTGACCCACGGCCAGGCGATATGGATATACAATCTGATTGTCCCACAGAAGCGTACTCACGGGAATCCCGGCTTCCGCGGCTATGGAATCTACATTATCTCCGCTTTTTACAACATATATCTGCATGTCAGCATCCTTCTATCTGTATTACTACAATATATGCCTCCTCCCTCAAAAACTGCCCGTAACTTTTACAGTTCTCTTCCACGCCAACTCATGAAATTATCAGTAACAATCTGAAATTCCCATCGTTGTGCCGTGTCCCCGGATTTCTTAAAATAATATTGTAAGTTTCACATCAATTTATGGACCCAGCAATGGGGAGGGGGCCATCCTTCTGTGCCATATCCATATATTCAGCCGGATCTGCAACAGGTTTTCTGTCACCGACGGGAAAAGTCCCTCTTTTGCCGTTATGATCTGCAGCTCTTCAGCCGGATACGACACAAGAACATGGAAAAGGAGCGATTATATGAATAATCCAATCTTACTGAGCAACAGCTGGTACTTTAAACCGCAGTTCTGCCAGGAAGACCTCTCGCATTTTGATGCAGACGCAGACTGCGGGGGCTGGCAAAAGGTCAATCTTCCGCACACCGTAAAGGAATTGCCGTTCAACTGTTTCAGCCATGACGAAACCGCCATGATTTCTTCCTACCGGAAAGACTTTACGATCCCGGCGGAGGCAGCTGGCAAACGCATTATTCTGCGTTTTGACGGTGTCATGGCTTATTACGATCTGTACTGCAACGGAATACGGATCGGAGACCATCGCGGCGGATACTCCATCTCATTTATGGACATCACAGAAGCGGTTCGTTATGGAGCAGTCAATCATCTCTTTCTCAAAGTAGATTCTACAGAGAGGAACGATATACCGCCATTTGGCTATATCGTAGACTTTCTGACCTATGGCGGAATCTATCGTGATGTCTACCTTTACATGACGGAGCAAACCTATATCTCCAACGTTATGGCACGTTACCGCCTGGAGGATGACTGGTCCCTGACTCTTTATCCCGAGGTATTTTTTCACAGTCATGAAACCGCAGGCCGTGAAGCCTCCATCTGCTGCCGCCTGATCCGCCAGGATGGAACCACTGTTTTTTCCCATACGGAATCATGTTCCGTTGCAGAGGGGGAATCCAGTTTTCAAATGTCCCCGGTTTCTGCCGGCATGGTGGATCTGTGGGATATCGATGCTCCCGTCCTCTACACAGTGGAGACCGAGCTTCTGATCGACGGCCATATTGTCGACAGTCATTCCACAAAAACCGGTTTCCGTAAAACAGAGTGCACCAGCCACGGATTTTACTTAAACGGACAGAAAATCAAGCTTCGCGGGGTCAATCGCCATCAGTGTTACCCCTACGTCGGCTATGCCATGGGGCGGGGTGTCCAGAGAAAGGACGCGGAACTCATCCGTTATGATATGGCCTGCAACACAGTCCGCACCTCCCACTATATGCAGTCTCAGTATTTTCTGGAGCGCTGTGACGAGATCGGCCTGCTGGTATTTGAGGAGATCCCCGGCTGGCATTACATCGGCGGCGAGATCTATCAAAACGTGGTGATGAACGATGTAAAAATGATGATCACCATGGACTATAACCATCCCTCTATCTTCATCTGGGGGGTACGCTTAAATGAATCCAACGACTGCCCGGAGCTTTACACCAGAACGAACGAACTGGCCAAGCGCCTGGATCCGGACCGGGCCACCACGGGCGTCCGCTATTTCAAGGGCAGTGAGCTTAAGGAAGACGTTTACGCCATCAATGATTTCTGCCATAAAGGCCCAAAACGTGAGGATGTACTTCAAAGCCAGCGCCAGGTAACCGGCCTGGACCATGATGTACCCTATCTGGTCTCCGAGTTCTGCGGACACGTCTACCCCTGTAAACCATGGGACAACGAAAACGTCAGGGAAGAACATGCTCGAATGCACGCAAGAGTTCAGAGCAGGGCCGCCTGTACAGACAATATTATGGGGGCACTGGCCTGGTGCGCTTTTGACTATCAGACACATGGAGATTACGGCTCCGGGGACAAAATCTGTTACCACGGCGTCATGGACATGTTTCGTATGCCCAAATTTGCCTCCTATTTATATCGCAGTCAGAAAGACCCTTCCGAGGAAGTTGTTCTGGAGACAACCTCCGTATTTTCCCGGGGCGAAAAAGGCGATAATAAAGTGGCGCCGGTCATGATTATGACGAACTGTGATTTTATTGAAGTAGAACTGTATGGAAATTCCATCGGCCGTTTCTATCCCAGCAACAACTACGTGGGACTTCCCCATCCGCCGATCGAGATCAGCACCCACGACAGCTTTTGGATTGAAATCTGGCAGGGCGCTGTGATCACTGGCTTTATCGGCAATCAGAAAGTGGCCGAGCGCCGTTTCGTCCGCGATGCCAGACTCACCACACTGGAGGCTGCTGCAGATCAGTCTGAATTGAGCAGCGAATACGCCGATGATACCCGGGTTACGCTCCGCTTCCTGGATCAGGAAGGCAATCTGCTTCCCTATTATCCGGGTATTATAAAGGTAGCCTGTCACGGCGATATTGAACTGCGGGGCCCGGAGATTTTCCCAGCCATGGGCGGCATGTCTGCCTTCTGGATCCGTACTACAGCGGCCGGCAGACCGGGAACTGCTTCCGTGACAATCCACACGCTGAATTCTGACCTTCCGGATCAGATCGTTGAATTTAGCATTGTATAACGGTATATAGTACTATAGTTGCCGTGTCTTGGTTACAACAGATAAGTTAAAAATTGTTTAAAAGGGGCTGTCGCACTCCGAGCTAAATAACTCGGGTGTGACAGCCCCCTTTTTCATATTTCACAAGGCTTTTCCTGATAGCTGCATGTTACTAAGAGAGAACGCTGCCGGAACTGTTTTTTCTGCAAACCTCATTAATCCTGTCGATTACCGCCTGCATCTCCTCTTTTGTCACATTGCCCCCCAGGAGCGAAGTTACCACATTGTAAATTCCCATATAGTTTCCCTTTAACAGCGGTACCATAGCATCGATCCTGTCTGCCTCGATCACCCCGGCTTCCACCAGGAAATCCAGGTACATCTTCCTGGCCACCGGATGTTCAAACACTGCCGTATGCTGGCTGTCCAGATAAAGTCTGCGGAACTTCTTTTTTGCCTCTGTGACTTCTACCCGGATACTCTGACGTATATCACCGGCATTTGCTGCCGCATGGATATAGAAGCCCCCCTCTTCCACTACCCAGTCTGAGGCTTCCGGATCGTAATAGGCAAAATCACGATATCCCAAAGTAAAGGTCAGTGTCTTCGTCTCCTGTGGCTCCAGTTCTACTTTTCCAAATGCCTTTAATTCCTTTTCCGGCCGTTTTAACCGGGATTCTTCATCACTTATATAAATTTGAACAGTCTCTTTTCCCTTTACACTGCCTGTATTTGTCACATCCACAGAGACAGTTACCGTATCCGTATCCTTAAACCGGTTCCGGTCAACTCTTAAATTTGAGTATTCAAAGGTCGTATAACTGATTCCATATCCAAACGGAAACAGCGGTTCAATTTTTTTCTTTTCATAGTATCGGTATCCAACAAAAATACCTTCTCCGTACACATGGTGGCTGCATTCACCTGGAAAATATGGATAGGCGCTCGTATCTTCCAGGCGCTTTGGAAATGTCACAGGCAGTTTACCGGAAGGGTTCACCTCTCCGAACAAAACGCGCGCCAGGGCCTCGCCTACCGTCTCACCTACGAGGAACTGCTCCACAACAGCGCCCACATGATCCAGCCAGGGATTCATGACAACAGCATCGCCATTACTCAATACCACTACTACACGCTTCTGTACCCGTGATACCGCCTCAATCAAACGGATATGGGAGGAATCGATTTCCAGATGCTTCCGGTCGAAGCCTTCCCGATCGTATGCCACCCATAATCCGGCAAAGATCACAGCAACATCCGCCGCCCTGGCTGTCTCCTCAGCCTCACGGATCAGCTCATCCGATGTCTCATTCTTGAGTTCATATCCTTTCGCATAGGTAAGCGTTATATCATCTCCGGCCAGCTTCTCCATTTCCTCATAGGGTCTGCTGATCCGAATCGGATTTACCAGCGTACAGCCGCCGCCCTGGTAGCGCGGCTCTTTGGCAAACGCTCCGATCACAGCTACTTTTTTATATTTTTCCTTTGTAATGGGCAGAAGTTCTTTCTCATTCTTTAAAAGCACAACAGATTCTTCCGCCACTTTTCTCGATAGATTCCTGTGGTTCTCAAAATCAACTTCATCCGTAAAACGTTCCTGTTCCTTTGCCTTGAATACAAGCTCCAGAATCCGCTCCACACTCTGATCCAAAACCGATTCGGACAGGATCCCATCTCTCACCGCATCTATAATAGACTGATTGTTACGCCGGTTTTCAGGCATATCTAAGTCATTCCCTGCCTCCAATGCCTTGATTCTGTCCTTTACGCCGCCCCAGTCCGATACTACGACACCGTCAAACCCCCATTCCTCTCTCAGGATGTCAGTCAGCAGTTCCCTGTTTTCCGCCATCTGGACTCCATTTACCTTATTGTAGCTGGACATCACGGTCCATGGCTTTGCATTCTTTACCCCGATTTCAAATGGCGCCAGATAGATTTCTCTAAGGGCACGTTCATCCACATCAGAACTCATATTGATTCTCAGTGTCTCGGCGTTATTGGCGGCAAAATGCTTGATGCTTGTTCCCGTTCCGGTCTTTTGAACTCCTTTGATAAAGCTCTCAGCAACTTTTCCTGTCAGGTAAGGGTCTTCGGAGTAGTACTCGTATCCGCGGCCTCCCAGCGGGCTCCTTTTAATGTTAATCCCCGGAGCAAGAAGGAGATTCACCTTAAAATACCGGCATTCATCGCCCAATGCCTCCCCCATCTCTTCAATCAGTTCCGTATCCCATGTAGATGCCAGCGACGCACCTGACGGATAGCAGACCGCTTCATACTGGTTTGTAATGGTGGGAGAATTCTGTGTTAAGTCCGTAACCTTTAAGAAATCTGAAGTGTCCTGTTTTCTCTCCTGGTTCACCGGCTTCATAATCCGCACTCCGTTGGAGCCGTCTGCCATCCAGATTTCCGGGATTCCTTTTTCCTCCAGCGGTCTCGTCTGCCAGAGTCCTACCCCAGAGCAGAGGGAGGCTTTCTCTTCCAAAGTTAAGCTTTTTAGTAGTTCTTTTATCTTTTCGTTCATGATTTATTCCTTTCTATCCCTTTACACCACTGGATGCAAAGCTTTCAATAAAGTATTTCTGGGTAAATAAAAACAATACGATGAGCGGGGCCAATGCCAGAGTACAGCCTGCCATAATCAGGGCATAATGTGTGCTCTGAGCCTGCTGGAACCGCTGAAGGCCAACCGTTAATGTCAACAGTTCTTCCTTATTGCAGTAGATCAGGGGATTGATATAATCATTCCAGGTCCATGTGAAGGAGAACAGCAGAAGGGTTACAAACCCTGATTTCGTAAGCGGCAGCATAATCTGCCAGAAAATTCGAAAATGGCCCGCTCCGTCAATCTGCGCCGCCTCAGTAAGCTCATAGGGGATTCCCTCATAATACTGACGCATGAGAAACGTATTGAAAGCCGAAAAAATACCGGGCAGTATCAATGCGTAAAACGTATTGTTTAGGTGCAGCTGGCCAAAATAGATATACTTAGGAAGCAGTGTAACCTGCACAGGTACCATAAGTGTTGCCAGATAGATCCCAAAGATCAGCCCCTTGTCGCGGAATTTCAGCCTCGCAAACCCATATGCCGCCGTAGTAGACAGGCAGATCGTTCCAACCAGCGTAATTCCTGTTACAATCAAACTGTTCCGGTAATAATTCGGGAAATCACTCTTCAGCCACACGGTAGAATAATTGGTCCAGTTCACCACCTTTGGTATGATACGAATCGGAAATTCCATGACGTCGATCTCATTTTTAAAGGAGGCAGACACCATCCAGATAAAGGGGAACACACAGATCACAGCAAGCAGCGCGACGATCAGAGTAGCTCCGATTCGAAGTATCAGAGTTCTTGTATTTGCTTTCATATCATCTTTCCCCCTAAATCGTATACTTTTCTTTCAGCTTTACCTGCACTGCGGAGATTATTACAATAATTAAAAACAGCAGTACCGCGACCGCAGAGGCGTAGCCGATGTTATGTTCCCTGAATGCATAGTGATAAATACAATAAACCAGTACATTGGTGGAATACCCCGGACCACCCTCCGTTAAAACATTAATCTGGTCGAATACCTTAAAGGAATTCATGGTAGCCAGGATCGATACAAACAGAATATTGGAAGCCATCATGGGAACCGTAATCCTGAAAAAGGTCTGGAGCCCATTAGCGCCATCCACCCTGGCAGACTCATATACCTCTTTTGAAAGCCCCTGAAGCGCTGACAGAAAAATAATCATATAATAACCCGCGTCGTGCCAGATGGACATGACGATGATACCGGCCAGCGCCGAATTGCTCTTCGTAAACCAGCCAGGCAGATTCTTCACTCCCAATGCCGCCAGAATGGAATTGACCGGACCTCCCTCCGGATTTAAGAGAATCAGCCAAACGTATGCCACCGACACCATGGCGGATATGTACGGCATAAAACACATCAGCCGCAGCGGAACCTTGCAGAACACAAACTTGTTCAGCAAAACGGCAATAACCAGAGCCAGACATACGGATACAGGCACATACGTAAAGGTGTAGACAAAGTTATTCATAAGAGCCGCTTTTAAGCGGTCATCCGACACCATCTTTGCGAAGTTTTCCATTCCTGTGAACTCAATGGCAGAAAGCCCCTGCATGGGGTTCCATTTTGTAAATCCCAACAGCAGTGAAAATACAATGGGAAGTGCCACAAAAATCAGGATTCCGATAAAATTGGGTATGACAAATAAATATCCGGCCCGTTCCTCCCGAAGCTGGCGTTTCGACAGTCTCTGTTTTGTTTTTTTCATCTTTCTAACCCTTTCCCTCTATCAGGCAGCTTTCATTCGCCCATGCGAATAGAAAAAGCCGCAAAATACGACCTGCCTCGACCGGCTGCTATATTCTACGGCTTTTCCTCATTGCTTTTATTTCCCACTTACCTCTTTTTCAATTGCTTCGTTGGTAATCTTCTCAATTTGCCCCAAAACGTCTTCTGCCGTTTTCTCTCCATTGAAATACAACTGGGTCTGCTCCTGCATGGACTGCTGGTACTCGGCTGCTCCCAGACCGGTTGGCTTCTGGCTAACTGCTGTCATGTCTTCAAACAGCACTCTCACATCATCTACCTCCAGACCGGATCCCTCAATAAAAGTCTGAATAAGGCTGTCATTATAGGCGGGCTTATAGGAAGGATAATTTCCTGTTCCTGCCACGCGCTCCGCTCCTTCTTCCACCATGTAGCGGATAAATCTCCATGCCTCTTCCTTATGCCCTGACGTTGCCGGAATTGCCAGAATCGTGGTTGCAACGCTGAAGTTATCATCCGCCTTAACCGTATCGTCAAATCTCGGCAGCGGAGCAACACCGATGCGGAAATCGTGGGGATAATTCTCCTGATCCTTGATATTTTGAACTATCCAGGAACCTGCCTGAACCATGGCACATTTACCGCCCAGGAATGCGGAGCTCTGATTTGCTTTTGTCGCGATGATCTGGCTGAAGGAAAGCTGTAAGCCCAAGTCATCCAGTTCTTTTCTGCGCTCCAGGGAAGACTTAAAGCCCTCTGCCATAATATTACATTTTCCGTCTTCCGTATACCATGGGGAGACCTCGTTTCCAACAGGAGCCCACTGGCCGTTAAAGGTGTGGGTATACGTTCCGTATACCTTGGAATCCCCCTCGCCGCTGGTAAGCTTTTCTGCAATCGCCTTGTATTCGTCCCATGTCCAGGAACCATCCGGATATTCGATTCCCGCAGCGTCAAACATGTCCTTGTTATACCAGATTCCTTCAATGGTGGAACGGATCGGATACCCGTATGTCACACCGTCATAGCTTGCATAGCTTAAGATCCCGCCAAAATTCTTCTCCATATCAATTCCGTCTTTTTCAATAAACTCATCGATTGGAGCATACATTCCATTTTTCATCCGAAGCATCTGCTCGCCGTCGGACCCCGGCATAACATCGATTTCACCGCCACCCATGGCAAGAATATCGAGCTGAGTCAGCTTGTCGGAGCCATTATCCGGAATTGCATGATACTGTACCTCAATGTCTGGATTCGCAGCATTAAATTCATCGATAATGGAGCTGTCCATCGTTACCCAGTCGTAATAATGGATTACTGTCTTTTCTCCGGAAGCCGCGCTCTGGGCCTTCTCTTCCTTTCCGGCTTCTGTCGATACAGCTTCACTGTTTCCCCCGGTTACGCCTTCTGTCATGTTTTCTCCGCCCTTGCCGGAACAGCCCCCAAGTACTCCCGCGGCTAAGACACAGGCCAGTGTTATAGTTAATGCTTTTTTCATTTTTCTCCTCCTTTGTTAACTGATGATTCTATGATAACTGCCTCACAGTTATTTCACAAGGAGGCCTGTTTTATATAAGTTCTGATTTTTTCATGACACTCCGGAATAATTTTAGAATTGTCCTGATTATTTCATTTCACATCATATGACTCCGTTACGCCGGCCTGACTGTGTTCACTGCCCACTGAATAATCACCGGAAACCGGGAAAGTAATGACAATCTCGGTTCCCCTTCCAGCTTCACTGAATATCTCTAAATTGCATGCTTCCCGATAGCAGAGCCATAGACGCCTCATGACGTTATAAAGGCCGATCGATTCCGTCTTCTTATAATCTTCATCTCTTGAAGCCCATAGTCCCCGCAGATATTCCAGGGTATCCGGTGCCATCCCCCTGCCGTCGTCCTTTACAGAAATCACCAGATCACTGTCATCCATGCCGCACCAGATCCAGATATTTTCATCGATATCTTCTACCTCCAGCCCATGCTTGATCGAGTTTTCCACCAGCGGCTGAAGAAGCAGCTTCATGATGCGGCAGTCATACAGCATTTCATCTATATCGATAAAACAGTGAAGACGGGTTCCAAACCGCAGCTTTGATAAGGTTATGTATAACTCAATGTTATCAATCTCAGCCTTTAAGCTGGTAAACTCGCCTTTTATCTCCATATTGGAACGGAAAAATTTCCCCAGGATCCGAATCATCTCGGCCACTTCTTTATTTCCGTCGATCTGAGCTCTCCAATTGATGCAATCCAGCGTATTGTATAAAAAATGAGGATTAATCTGCATCTGAAGCGCCTGAATACGGCTTTCCTTAATGCTGAGCACCAGTTCCTGATGAACCAGCTTATTCTCATAGATCTGGTTTGCCAGATCGTGTATTTTCTCCATTGTATGGTTAAAGGAATCATATAGATTTGTAAACTCCGTAATTCCGCTTGTCTCCTGTATCGTCACATTACCATTTTCCGCCCGTTTAAAGTGATCCGCCAGCACCTTTACCGGAATGGCAATGCTTCGGGACAGCATCAGCCCAATGGCCGCAAACACCAGAATCAGAATTACGCCGAGAATCGCACAGACGCTCAATACAATAGTACCATCACGGGTAACCTCCTTCTGTTCTGTCAGGCAGATGTAATTCCATCCCCTGTTTTCGATCTTTTTCTCTGCCATCACGTAATCGGCCCCGTCCACAGTAATATATCCGTTCTTTTTAACCTGGTACTCAAATGTCTCCCCGATCTTTTCCTTATTCCGGCAGCTGATGATCCGGTTGTTTTCATCCAGCAGAAAAAAACGTTTTGTGTACACGGCAGCGTCTTCCGCTACGATATCAGAAAACATGGCGGCATCGATGTACACCGTAATATAGCCAAGCGCCTTGCCTACGGTCATCACCTCATTCAGCGTATTTTCCTTTCCACTCTGGGTGGAAAATATCTTTCTGACAACAGGTATGGTGAGTACCTTTGAGGTTGATTTACTGTTTAAATCATATCCGAGGGGCAGCCAGATACTCTTGCCATGAGAGTTCTCCACCTGATCAAACCATTCGTAATCAGAGATACAGGTGCTTTGATTAAATGCTTCCTTACTTCCAATTACCTCTCCGTCATTGGAAAACAGCACAATATTAACACAATTGTAAAGAGCGGTATTAAATCTGCTTTTATAAAGCAAATTATTATTAATGCGGATACGGACCTGATCCAGATCCATGAGTCCGGCTCCGCCGTATTCATAGGCGATCAGCGCAGACTGGATGTCACTGTCAAATGCCAGTGTTGCAGAGATATTTTCCGCCTGCCCGCTTAAATAATCTGCCGTCTCACAGAGCTGGGAAACGAGCCACGCATCCCCCTCCAGAATTCTTTCTCTGGCATTTTCCGTTATGCTCCTGCGCATGGCAAGACCGGATAAACAAATGGTAGCCACGATTGATACAATAAAAATCAACAGCAGGTAGGTTTTGATACTGGTTTTCTTTCCCCTCATTTCTCCTCGTTTCCCCGAAACCTGGCTATGTAATCTGCCGGTGAGTAATTATAGTATTTTTTAAATGCATCTGTAAAATACCTGGGATTCTTATAACCGACCATCTCTGCGATCTCATAGATACGGTAATTTCTCGACAGCAGCAGCACCCTGGCTTTTTCCATGCGAACCTCCACCAGGTATGTCTTAAAACTGCGGCCCTCTGCCTTCGTAAAGATGGTAGACAGATAACCGTAGCTGATGTTTAACTGGTTCGCCACCAATGCGAGGCTAAGATTTTCATTCCCGTATTCCTTTTCTATCATGGTTTTCGCTTTGGCCACGATAAGATTTCTCATACTGTCGGAGTTTTCCCACAGTGATTTCCGTATTGTGTCGATATCCTGGCTGAAATTCTTTTTCAGCTGTTCTGTCGTGGGATACTGCTGCTCCACATCGGCATAATAGCGGTGCGCAAAAAGATAGACTGCGCCGTTGTTCTCCAGTTCAAAATATTTGAGCATCTTCATGACAATATTGCAGTAAAAATAGTACATGTCCTTGCTTTCATAGTGCTCCAGTACGGAATTGATCTCCCGAATCTGCTGATCAATCTCCTGAAATCGGCCGTTTTCAAAATTATCCACCATGCGGTTTTTCAGTTCCTGTATGATATCCCACTCTTTTTTATAGATATTTCTCTCCCGCTCATAATGGATCACACCGCTCTTCTCCTCATCCCGGCCCAGGTCGACGGCGGACCAGTAGGAAGACACTACCTCCGCCTCGGAGTACACCTCTCTCCCGATCAGTATCTGATATAAAATTCCCGTATATTTAGGGAATTCCCGCTTTAAATGCATCAGTATCCCGTTTAGCTGTTCAGGAGGTACCAGAATCGCAAAAAGCCCCTGAACATCGTTAGAGAGACAATCGGAAAAGACCTGCCTGATCATGGCTTCACAGGCCTCCATCTGCTCACCGGTCCGGTCTCCTCCCTCCTTTGCCCTGATGCGTATGAGTATCATTTCATAATATTTTTTACCCCGGTTATTCTTTTCAAACAGAGAATCCATACGGACATGCTTTTCCAAAAGCTTCATCAGTTCGTATTCCCGACCGATTTTCTGCCTGCTGTCACCATCTGTCACAGACCTTTCACTGTCCAGATTCTTTTTCAGTTTAAAAAAAGCAGCCTCAATCTCCTCTTCTCCCAGCGGCTTTAAGAGATAATCCTCCACCTTTAAAAGCAGAGCCTTCTTTGCCAGCTCAAATTCTCCATAACCGCTGATAATCACGGACTTGATATCCTTTCTGATTTTCTTTGCCTCATCAATCAGCTCCAGCCCTGTCATCTGAGGCATCCGGATATCCGTTAGAATCACATCCGCCGTATGGTTCTTTAAATACTCCAGCGCATCCATTGCTCCCTTAAATGTTCCCAACACCGAAAACCCCATCTTCTCCCATTGAATAACCTTTTCAAGTCCCTTCCGTATTAACTCATCATCATCAACTATGATCAGTGTATACATACACGTTCCCCCTTTTCCGGACAGACTGTCACACATACCATTATACTGGACAGCCATGATACCCACAATGCGGGATTTTTGCTTTTTCTTCTGTTTTTTTCATGAAGCCATTGGCCTGCATTCTATCATTTTCAAACCATGTCTATCC
>ERZ772820.1947-NODE-1947-length-15363-cov-6.395153_pt1 | contig 15363 bp, 12 predicted proteins | sample MGYA00511377_ERZ772820 | MGnify/ENA primary metagenome ERZ772820 (study PRJEB29015, sample SAMEA2737684) | human gut metagenome | biome: human gut; feature: human-associated habitat; material: faeces | place: China | collected 2012 ...
GCATCTGACGAAAAATCCATTCGCCAGTCGACCACCTCATTTGTGCGGTGTTACCCTAACCCGGCAGCAAATCAGAAAGGACAATCAATATGAAAGAAGTTATGATGTGCGCGCAGAAGCTGGCGGAAGCCATTCTGAACAGCGACGTTTACCAGCACATGCACACGCTGGAAGAGCAGGTCACGCAGGACGAAGACGCGACGAAGGCGATTGCCGCCTACATGGAAAAGCGCACGGCGGTCGAACAGGCGATGCGCAAGCCGGACATTGACCCGACGCAGCTTGCCGAAGCCGCGCAGGAGCTGGAAGACGTGCAGCAGGCGATGAACGACTGCCCCATCATCCGCGACATGCGGGACGCGCAGAAGAAGTATCAGGACATGATGGACAACGTGAACCGCATCCTGCGCCTTGTTGTCACCGGCGAAACGGAAGACGACAAAGGCGGTCAGCCCACCTCCGGCTGCACCGGCAACTGCGCCTCCTGCGGCGGCTGCCACTAATCTGGGAAAGTAATATTATTCACGAAATCATGCCTATATGGGTTGGAAATCAAGCAAGCCAGCCGAAAAGCGCCTCCCGCCCGCAAGAAACTTTGATGGCGGGGGGAGTCCAGAGGGGGCTGAAGTCCAGACTTGCACCCTCTTCAGCCCCCTCTGGGCGCTCTTTGGTTACTTTCTGGCGCGCCAGAAAGTAACAACTTCGCGTCCGCAGACGCGACGGGAGCAGCGAAAGAAACCAATAAGGCATATTCCATAAAAACAGCAAGTTAAATTGCAACAAGAACGAAAGCGGGGAACAGACATGGCGAGCGTCACACCGATGATGCAGCAGTACCTTGATACCAAGGCGGAATATAAGGACTGCATTCTTTTCTTCCGCCTCGGTGACTTTTATGAGATGTTCTTCGATGACGCGAGGACTGCTTCGCGCGAGCTGGAACTGACGCTGACGGGCAAGGACTGCGGACTCAGTGAACGCGCCCCGATGTGCGGCGTGCCGTACCACGCGGTGGATACCTATGTTGAGAAGCTCATCGAGCGCGGCTATAAGGTCGCTATCTGTGAGCAGATGGAAGATCCGGCGCTGGCGAAGGGGTTGGTCAAGCGCGCTGTCACACGCATCATCACCCCCGGCACGGTCATTGAACCGGCGATGCTGGACGAGAAGGCGAATAACTTCCTGTTAAGCATCTGCTTTGTCGCCGACCGCGCGGGGCTGGCGTTCGCTGATGTGTCCACGGGCGAATTCTACGTCCACGAAATCACCCAGCCGGAAACGACGCTCTCGGACGAGGTGGCGCGCATTTCCCCGATGGAAATCATCTGCAATGACCAAGTGAAGCTGCGCGCGTGCCTGCAGCGGGAGATGCAGAATGCTTCGGAGCAGCCGAGCGCGTGGTTTCAGCTGGCGAACGCGACGGAAGCGCTCTGCCGCCATTTCGCGCTCAATGACCTGTCTCCGCTGGGACTCAGCGACGAGTACAAGGCGGGCGCGAGTGCCGCGGGCGCGCTGATGCGGTATCTGTCCGAGACGCAGAAGAACGCCCTGGAGCACATGACCAGCCTGCGCATTTATCAGGGCAGCGAAACGATGCTGCTTGACCGCAATACGCGGCGAAATCTGGAATTGACGGAATCCATCCGCGGGAGAAGCCGCAAGGGGAGCCTGCTCTGGCTGCTGGACAAAACCAGCACGGCGATGGGCGGCCGCCTGCTGCGCTCGTGGATTGAGCAGCCGTTGGTAGATGAGGAAAAAATCAACCGCCGTCTGGACGCGGTGGGCGAGTTTGCGCAGGAGCATGTGCTGACGATGACGCTCGCGGAGGAATTGCAGGGCGTGTACGACATTGAGCGCCTGCTGTCGAAGGTCGCCTATAAGTCGATGAACGCGCGGGATTGCCTGTCGCTGTGCGCGTCGCTGCAAAAAGTGCCGAAAATCCGTGAGCTGCTGCGCGAGGCGAAAAGTCAGGCGGTGGAGGAAATCCGCGATTCGCTGGACACCCTGCCGGAACTGACCGACCTGCTGACCCGCGCGATTCACCCCGATGCGCCGATTCTCATCACCGAGGGCGGCATCATCCGCGATGGCTATTCCCAGATGCTGGATGAGTACCGCGCCGCGTCCACGAGCGGCAAGCAGTGGATTCTGGAGCTGGAGCAGAAGGAACGCGAGGAGACGGGCATCCGCAACTTGCGCATCCAGTACAACCGCGTGTTCGGCTACTACATCGAGGTCAGCAAGTCGTATTACGAAATGGTGCCGGCGCGCTACATCAGAAAGCAGACATTGGCGAACTGCGAGCGCTACATGACGCCGGAGCTGAAGGAAATCGAGCAGAAAATCGTCGGCGCGCAGGAGCAGTCCACGCGCTTGGAATTGCAGCTGTTCACCGAGGTGCGCGAGAAAATCGCGGAGCAGATTGCGCGCATCCAAAAGACGGCGATGGCGCTCAAATCGCTGGACGCGCTGCTGTCGCTGGCGAAATCCGCGATAGAGTACCACTACGTCCGCCCGGAAATGACGCAGGACGGCACGCTGGATATCGTCGAGGGGCGCCACCCGGTCGTCGAGCAAACGATGAGCGAGGGCGGATTTGTGCCCAACGACACGCACATGAATGCTGACGACTGCCGCATGTGCATCATCACCGGGCCGAACATGGCGGGCAAAAGCACCTACATGCGGCAGGTGGCGCTGATTGCGCTGATGGCGCACATCGGGTCGTTCGTCCCGGCGAAGGAAGCGAAAATCCCCGTCACCGACCGCATTTTCACCCGCGTCGGCGCGTCGGATGACCTCGCCAGCGGGCAGTCCACGTTCATGGTGGAGATGAGCGAAACGGCGTACATCCTGCGCAACGCGACCGCAAAATCCCTCGTCATATTGGACGAAATCGGACGCGGCACCAGCACGTTCGACGGCTTGGCGATTGCGTGGGCGGTGGTGGAGTACCTGTGCGACAAGCAAAAATCCGGCGCAAAGACGCTTTTCGCGACGCACTACCATGAGTTGTCCGAGTTGGAAGGGCATATCGACGGCGTGCAGAACTACTGCATTTCGGTCAAGGAACACGGCGAGGACGTCATTTTCCTGCGCAAAATCATTCGCGGCGGGGCGGACAAGTCCTTCGGCATCCACGTTGCGCGGCTGGCAGGCGTGCCGCACCCGGTCTTGGTACGCGCGCACGAAATTCAGGCACGTTTGGAAGTCAGCGACATCAACCAGCACGGCATTGGACAGAACATCCTGGGCGATGCCGAGAAGCGCAAGGACGAACAGGTCAACCTGTTTGACTACCGAAAGACAGAGATTATCAACGAACTGCAGACGCTGGATGTGATGGCGCTGACGCCGATGGACGCGATTAACAAGCTGTTCCTGCTGCGTGAGAAGGCAAGAAAATTGTAAAAACAGACCAAAAGTCGGCAAAAAACCGACCGAAATCTCATAAAAACCGACCGAAAGTCGGGAAAACAGACAGAAAGGGAAGCAAATGGCAGGAAAGATTCAGCTCCTGTCCGATGAGGTCATTGGCAAAATCGCGGCAGGCGAAGTGGTGGAGCGTCCTGCCGCCGCCATCAAGGAATTGGTGGAAAACTCGCTGGACGCGGGGGCCAGCGCGGTTACGGTGGAAATCCGCGACGGCGGCATCAGCTATTTCCGCGTGACGGACAACGGCAGCGGCATCCGCGGCGAGGACATCCGCATGGCGTTTGAGCGCCACGCGACGAGCAAAATCCGCCGCACGGATGATTTGTTCAGCATCCAGACGCTGGGTTTCCGCGGCGAAGCGCTGGCGTCCATCGCGGCGGTGGCGCATGTCACCTGCACAACACGCACGAAGGCAGACCAAAGCGGCATCAAGGTGCAGAACAACGGCGGAACGATTGAGTCCATCGAAGAAGCCGCCTGCCCCGAAGGCACGACGTTTGTCGTCCGCGACCTCTTTTTTAACACCCCGGTGCGCCTGAAATTCCTCAAAAAGCCGGTCACGGAGGCAGGCTATGTGTCCGACCTGATGATGCGGCTGATTTTGTCCCGCCCGGACGTGTCCTTCCGCTACATCAGTCAGGGCAAAACGCTCTACCACTCCGCGGGCGACGGCAAGCTGTCCTCCGCCGTGTTCAGCATCTACGGGCGCGAAATGCTCCGCTCCATGCACGAGGTGGACGGGCATCAGGCGGGGCTGATATTGAAAGGCTTCGTCGGCGTGGGCGAAAGCGGGCGCGGCAGCCGAAATCACCAGTCGTTCTTCATCAATGGGCGATATATGAAGTCGTCGATTTTGTCCGCGGCGGTGGAAGCGGCGTGCCGGGAGCGCGTATTGTCCGGCAAGTACCCGACGTGTGTGCTGCACCTGACCATGCCGTATGACACGGTGGATGTCAACGTGCATCCGAACAAGCTCGAAGTCCGCTTCCAGAACGAAGCGGCGATCGCGGAGGCGGTCGAGGCGATTGTGGCGGATGCGCTGGCGGACAAAGCACCCGTCGAGCAGCCAGATGTGCTGCGCCTGACGCCTGAACCGCCGCCGACGGTGCCTGTGACAGTCGTTCGGCAGCCCGTGACGGCGAGTGAGACTGCGCAGCCGGAAGCAGCGGTTCGTCCGGCTGTCCCGCCTAAAGTTGAGAAAAAACCGACCGTCGGTACGGAAATCCCGCAAAAGGCGGCAATCCCCGCGAAAAACCCGCCGATTCCGACACCAGGCACCCCGCCGGAAAAGCCGTCCGAGCCGCCGAAACCCGCGCCGGACGATGCCATTCCCGCGTGGAAGCAGCCGCTGGTGATGCGCAGCCCGTCAGCACTGGCGCAGCATTACAACGCCGAACCCGCGCCGCCGCCTGCGAATCTGCTGAAACCGACCGCAAGTCTGGTTTCGCCGATACCGGTGCAGCAGACGATTCTGCCGAATGAACAGACGAACATGCGCATGATCGGCACGCTGTTTGACAGCTACATTCTGGTGGAATATGCGGACAATTTGATGCTGATTGACCAGCAGGCGGTGCATGAACGCGTGATGTTCGACCGCATGATGAAGGCGCTCGACCAGCACCGCTGCGGGCAGGAAATGCTCGTGCCGATGATTGTCAGCCTGACGCGCCGGGAGCAGCAGCTGCTCGACGAGCACGCGCGGGAATTGGCGGACATCGGGCTGGTGGTCGAGCCGTTCGGGGAGAATGAGGTGTCGATTCGGTCGATTCCGATGATCCTCGGTCAGCCGCAGGCGGCGGGGCTGCTGCGCGACATCATCGACCAGCTGGAGAATGAGCGCGGTGTGGTTTCGCTGGAAAAGCGGCGCGCGGCGATTTTGGCGCTGGCGTGCAAGCGCAGCGTCCGCTCCGGCGAGCGCCTGAACGACGCCGACATCCGCGAACTGGTCAGCCGCGTGGCGGACAAGCGCGTCATCCCGGCGAGCCCGCGCGGCACGCCGCTGGTCGTTGCGCTGAACAAAACGGACATCGACCGGCGATTCCGGCGGATGCAGTGAGGTGACAATATCATGAAGGAAACGTGCTGGGTGCTGACAGGCCCGACCGCAAGCGGCAAAACCGCGCTGTCGCTCCGACTGGCGCGGACGCACGACTGCGAGATTGTCTGCATGGATTCGATGCAGATTTATCGCGGCATGGACATCGGCACGGCGAAACCGACGGCGGATGAACGCGCGCAGGCGGTGCATCACATGGTAGACGTCGCCGACCCGACGGAGGATTTTTCCGTCGCGCGCTATCAGGAGATGGCGGAAAGCTGCATCGCGGACATTCAATCGCGCGGGCACCGGGCGCTGCTTGTCGGCGGCACGGGGCTGTATCTCCGGGCGCTCCGGCAGCCGATGGCGATGGGCGAAGCGGCGGCGGATGAAAGCATCCGGCAGGAATTGCAGCAGATTGCGGACGCGCCCGGCGGCAAAGAGCAGCTTCATCAGCAATTGGCGGCGGTTGACCCGGACACGGCGCAGCGCCTGCACTTGAACGACGTCCGCCGCGTGATTCGCGCCTTGGAGGTCTACCGCCTGACAGACCGTCCGTTCTCGCAGCAGCCGCAAATAAAAACCGACAGTCGGTTTTCTTACCGCGTTGCATCGCTGACGATGCCGCGCGACATCCTCTATGCGCGGATTGAGCAGCGAATCGACCAGATGCTGGCGGACGGGCTGGCGGAGGAAGTCAGCCGACTGCTGAAAAGCGGCGTTCCGCGCGACGCGAAGGCGATGAAAGCCATCGGCTACAAGGAAATGATACCGTATGCTTTGGGCGAAACGACGCTGGATGAGGCGGTTTACGCGCTGAAGCTCAACACGCGGCACTACGCCAAGCGCCAGCTGACGTGGATGCGCCGGGAGGAGGACGTCCTATGGGTGGACGCGCTCGAACCGGATGCGTATGACAAATTGGAAGCGTACTATACGCAAGGAGAAGCAAAATGACCATTGAAGAATTGATTGCACAGGCGGAAAGCGGCTTGACGGCGCAGTTCGCCCGCATTGACCGCATGGAGGAAATTGGGACGCGCCGCGTGCTGGACGCCTTCCGGGAGCATCAGGTGGCGTACCGGCATTTCGCGCCGACGACGGGCTACGGCTATGACGACGTGGGGCGTGATACGCTCGAAAAGATTTTTGCGGAGCTGTTTGGCACGCAGGCAGCGATTGTCCGCCCGCAAATTGCCAGCGGCACGCACGCCATCAGCCTGTGTCTGTTCGGTCTGGTGCTGCCGGGGGACGACATCGTGTCTGCGACGGGGATGCCCTACGACACCTTGCAGGACATCATCGGCTGGGGCGAGGGCGACGCGCCGGTCGGCTCACTGCGGGAGATGGGCGTGAGCTTCCATCCTGTGGCGCTGCGTGGCGGCAAAATCGACCTTGACGCGGTGGAAAACGCCATCACCCCGAAGACGAAGCTCGTCATCGCCCAGCGCAGCCGCGGCTATGACTGGCGGCCGTCGCTGATGCCGGAGGAGTTCGCGCCTTTGGCGAAGATGCTGCACGAGAAGCACCCCGGCGTTCGCCTGATGGTGGACAACTGCTACGGCGAGTTCGTGTGCGAGAAGGAACCGAGCCACTACGGGGCGGACGTGTGCGTTGGCAGCCTCATCAAGAATCCGGGCGGCGGACTTGCCCCCACGGGCGGCTACATCGTCGGCACGCAGGATGCCATTGAGCGCATCGCCTACCGCCTGACCGCGCCGGGCATCGGTCTGGAAGTTGGTTCGTATGCCGCAAGCTACCAGCCATTCTATCAGGGCTTGTTCATGGCGCCGCACACCGTTGCGCAGGCCATTAAGACAGCGTGTTTGGCAGCACGCGTGTTTGAAATCCTTGGCATGACGACGACGCCCGCGGCGGATGAGCCCCGCGCCGACATCATTCAGGCGATTCAAATGCGCACGCCGGAGCGCCTCGTCGCGTTCTGTCAGGGGATTCAGATGGCTTCCCCGATTGACTCGATGGCGCTGCCCGAACCGTGGGACATGCCCGGCTACAATGACCAAGTCGTCATGGCGGCGGGCACGTTTGTCGCGGGCGCGTCGATTGAGCTGTCGGCGGATGCCCCCATGCGCGAGCCGTACACCGCCTACATGCAGGGCGGCCTGACCTACACGCACGGGCGAATTGCGCTGCAAATGGCGCTGAACCGCATGGTGGAACAGGGCGCGCTGACGCTGAAATAATAGGGCAATACCGCACAATTCCCCCTTCATACCCCTGCTTTTCCCGGCATACGATGTGCTGGAAAGGCAGGGCTTTTTGCTATGAACGAAACGAAACAGACGGAACTCCGCGTGCGCCCAAGGCGTACAGAACTCGCAGCCAGCAAGCCGGACATCGAGTGGGTGAAAACACCGAAAAAACCTTGGCAGGAGAGGCTGCTGCCAAATCTCGCCATTGCGTCGGCGCTGATGCTCTGCGCGGTTGCGCTGAAAACCGGGGCGATTCCGCCGCTAACGGATGCTGTGCAGTCGGTCATGAGCGCCGCGACGGATGATTCGCTCTTGAACGGCGATTTGGGCAAGCTGTCCTTTGTCAGCAGCATTTTCCCGGAAGCATCGCTCGTTTTCGGTGAATCGGGCGGCAAGCTGACCATGCCGGTGGAAGCGGCAAGTGTCGTGCACGCGTGGTCGCAGAGTGAGCCGTTCATTTCATGGGACGCGCAGACGAAAATTGTCACGTCCGCAATGGCGGGCGAGGTCATCGGCGTGTACCACGGCAATGAGGACGAACGGCTGGTGCAGGTGTTAGGCGCGGACGGGCTGAGCTGCTTGTACGGCAATTTGGCGAGTGTGACGGTCAGCACGGGCGACATGGTGCAGACGGGCGACCCGCTGGGGACGCTTATGGCCGGTCAGCCGTGCGTGATGGAGGTGCGGCAGGACGGCTTGAGCGTTGACCCGGCGGTGATGATGCGGCAATGAAGCGAAAAATCGCGACGCTGGGAGAAACGGACATCACGGTGCATCCGGCGGCGGGTATTCTCCTGCTCCTTGGACTCCTGACGCGCTGGCGGGCGCTGCTGATTTGCACTTACGCGAGCATCCTCCTGCACGAAACGGCGCACGCGGCGGTCAGCGCGCTGTGGCATCATCCGCCGCAGGAGGTAGAAATTACGCCGCTGGGCGCAATGATGCGCTTGGAGGACGAGGAACGTCTGCCGCTGACGGCGCGAATCAGCGTGATACTCGCCGGGCCGCTGATGACGCTGATTTTGTGCGCCTTGTCGCTGTGGCTGACGCAAAACGGCATGATTCCGCGGGAAGCGGGGCGGCTGATCTTCCTCGGTAACGCGGGGATTTTGCTGGTGAACCTGCTGCCCGCGCTGCCGCTGGACGGCGGACGGCTGCTGTCAGCGGTCTTGTTGCGCCTCCTGCGGCGGGAAATGTGCTGGCGGGTGATGCGCATCATCGGCACGGCGGCGGGGGCGCTGCTTGTCGTCGGCGGCGTGGTCGGCGCGGTGCGCAGGTGGCAGGGAAGCTGGTCGCTGGCGGCAGCGGGTTGCTTCCTACTATATAGCGCGGTCAGCGCGACGACGAGCACAGCACTGATGGAGCTTCGCGCGCTGATGGACCGAAAAATCCGCATGGAAACGCGCGGAAAACTGCCGATTCAGCCTATGGCGATGCTCTCCACGCGGACGCTGCACCACGCCGTGCGCGCCCTGCACCCAACGCGCATGACGCAATTGTACATCATCGAGCCGGGGACAATGCGGCTTCTTGGCATACTGACGGAGCAGCAGCTGATTGCCGCCTACCTGAGCGCGCCGCAGCGGACATTAGCGGAGGAGGTGGACGCATGACGATTGTGGAACTTGCGCCGGGGCAGTCGGGTGTGATTGCGGCGTATCGCGGGGCGGACGCGGAAGAGCGGCATCTGCTGGACATGGGGCTGACGCCGGGCGTGCGGGTGCGGCTGATTGGTACGGCGCTCCTTGGCGACCCGGTGATTCTGCTCGTGCGCGGCAGCCGCGTGTCCATCCGCCGGCGTCTGGCGCGGCAAATCATCCTGTCAGGTGGTGAGGCGGAATGAAAACGATTGCGCTGGTGGGCAGCCCGAACTGCGGCAAAACGACGCTGTTCAACGCCGTCACGGGGCTGCATCAGCATGTGGGCAACTGGGCGGGCGTGACGGTGGAGCGCAAAGAGGGGACGCAAAATGGCGTCAAGTGGGTGGACTTACCCGGCGTGTACGCGCTCAGCCCGTATTCGGCGGAGGAAAAAGTGACCATCGACTACTTATCCGGCGGTGATTATGATGAAATTCTGCAAATTGTGGATGCAACCGCCCTCGCGCGCGGGCTGTACCTGACGCATCAGCTGACGCAGCTGTCGCGCCCGATGACGATTGCGCTGAACATGATGGACGAGTGCCGGAAGCGCGGCATCACCATCGACACGGAGAAATTGTCGGCGCGGCTGGGCATTCGCGTGCTGCCGATGAGCGCGCGGGATGGCACGGGCGTCCCGGAACTCCTGCGCGCACTGAAAGACGGGGCGAAAACGCCGAAAAGTCCGCCGAGCGCGCCGTACACCGCCATCATCCAGCGGATGAAAAGTGCCATGCCGGCGGGGAATCTCCCGCCGGAGTTCCGTGCGTGGAAAGCGCTGGAAGGCGATGAGATGGGCGCGGCGGAGGCGGCGCGGGCGGGGCAGGCGCAATTGCGGGCGCAGTCCGGCATATCGGCGGCGGCAGCGATTTCGGCGCTTCGCTATGCGTGGGCAGATGATCTATGCGCGGCGGTGCGGCAGGGGAATCCCGACAATCCGACGCGGGCGGACGCTATCGACGCGCTTGTGCTGCACCCTGTGCTGGCGCTGCCGATTTTGGCGGGGCTGCTGGCGCTCATGCTGTCGCTGGCGTTCGGACGGTTCGGCAGCGGGCTGTCCGACGGGCTCACGAATATCATCCTGATGATACAATCGGCGCTGGACGGCGTGCTTCGGCACTGGCAGGTCGCGGAAGCACTGCGGCGTTTGATTGTCGAGGGGCTGATGACGGGCGTGGGGAGCGTCGTCAGCTTCCTGCCGATGCTGCTGATACTGTTTGCGTGCCTGTCAATGCTGGAGGACAGCGGCTATATGGCGCGGGCAGCGTTCCTGATGGATCGGCCGATGCGGGCGCTGGGCTTGAGCGGGCGGTCGTTCATCCCGCTGCTGCTGGGGTTCGGGTGCTCCGTCCCGGCGGCGCTGTCGGCGCGGTCGATGCGGGGCGAACGCGATCGGCGTTTTACGCTGCTGATGATTCCCTTCGTCTCATGCAGCGCGAAAATGCCCGTTTTTGCGGCGCTTTCGACGCTTCTTCCCGGCGGCGCGTGGATGATTTTTGCCCTCTGCGCCCTGGGAATTTCGCTGGCGGCGCTGATTGCGCAAATCCTGCGGAAAACGTTGTTTCCGGGCGAATCCGCCGCGTTCGTGATGGAACTGCCGCCGTACCGCCTGCCCTTGATGTCGAGCGTCCTGCGCAAGGTGCTCCGCCGCACGGGCGAGTTCCTCAGCCGCGCGTGCAGCGTGATTCTGCTGTCGTCGGTGGTCGTCTGGCTCATTGGGCGATTCACCTGGACGGGCGCGTGGGCGGCGAGCACGCAGGAGAGCATCCTCGGCAGCATTGCCGGGGCGATTGCGCCGATTTTCGCGCCGCTGGGCTTCGGAAGCGTTGCGGTAACGGCGGCGCTGCTGACCGGGCTGCTGGCGAAGGAGAGCATCATCAGCACACTGGCGGTCTTGGCGGGTCAGGGGAGCATCCGCGCGGCGCTGGCGGCGTCCCTGCCGACCCCGGCTGCGGCGCTGGCGCTGATGACGTTCGTGCTGCTGTATCCGCCGTGCGCCGCGGCATCCGCAAGCATCATCAAGGGGCTGAAAAGCCGGAAGCTGTCAGTGCTGATGGTCACGGGGCAGTGCCTGCTGGCGTGGATATGCGCGTGGATTGCGTACCGTTTGGCAATCGCTTGACAAATTTCGCGCAGGACAGATTGACAACGCGGCAGAATGCGGCTATAATGAAGACAATGAAATACTGCGGCATCGTGAGGAGCGGCGGCGCAGGATCAGAGATAGAGGAGGTACTTTGATGGATATTCAGGAACTCCAAGAGGTCTGCCGTCAAGTGCGGCGGGACATCATCATTATGACCAACAAGGCGGGTGCTGGCCATCCCGGCGGATCGCTGTCCGCAACGGAAGCGCTCGTTGCGCTGTATTTTGACGTCATGAAGGGCATTGACCCCAAGGACGACAAGAATCCGAACCGCGACCGCTTTGTGCTGTCGAAGGGTCACGCGGCTCCCGCGCTCTATGGCACGCTGTGCGAACGCGGCTATTTCGGACGCGAGGAGTTTGACCATTTCCGTCAGCTGCACGGCATCCTGCAGGGGCATCCGGACGTGAAGAAGTGCCCCGGCGTGGATGCGTCGACGGGTTCGCTCGGTCAGGGCATCTCCATCGCGGTCGGCATGGCGCTGGGCGCGAAGAAGACGGGTAATCCCTGCCACGTCTACACCATCATTGGCGATGGCGAATCGCAGGAAGGTCTTGTGTGGGAAGCGTCGATGGCGGCGGCACACTATCACCTTGATAACCTGACGGTTATTTTCGACCACAACGGCCTGCAGATTGACGGCTCGAATGACGAGGTGATGTCGCTGGGCGATATTCAGGCGAAATTCAAGGCGTTCGGCTATGACGTGATTGACGTCGCCGATGGCAACGATATGCAGCAGGTGCTGGACGCGCTGCACGCGCCCGCGTGCCCCGGCAAGCCTCGCCTGATTCACCTGCACACCCTCAAGGGCAAGGGCGTTTCCTTCATGGAGGGGCAGGTCGGCTGGCACGGCAAGGCTCCCAATGCAGAACAGACGGCGCAGGCGCTGAGCGAACTGGAGGGCTGAACAAATGGAAAAGAAAGCAATTCGTGTGGCGTATGGCGAGGCCATCGTCAAGCTCGGTGCGGAAAATGACAAGGTGGTCGTGCTGGACGCTGACCTTGCGGCGGCGACCATGACCAATGGTTTCAAGAAGGCGTATCCTGACCGCTTCATCGACTGCGGCATTGCCGAGGCGAACATGGTGGATATGGCGGCGGGTATGTCCACGATGGGGCTGATTCCGTTCTGCTCCACGTTCGCGGTGTTTGCGGGCCGCAGCTACGACCAGATTCGCAATGGCGTGTGCTATCCGAAATTTAACGTGAAGTTTGGCTTCTCCCACGCGGGCATCACGCTGGGCGAGGACGGCGGCTCCCATCAGGCGATTGAGGATATCGCCCTGATGCGCGTGCTGCCGAACATGACGGTGTTCGTCCCCAGCGACGCGACCGAGTGCGAGCAGTGCGTCCGCGCGGCGGCGGAAATCAACGGCCCGGTGTACATCCGCACCGCTCGTCTGCCTTCCCCGGTGTACGACGCGCGCCCCTTCACGGTGGGCAAGGGCAACGTCATCAAGGACGGCAAGGACTGCGTGATTTTCACCTGCGGCATCATGCTGGAGCACTGCCTCGAAGCGGTTCAGCTGCTGGCGGAACAAGGCATTGACGCGGCGCTGGTGTCCTTCCACACCCTGAAGCCCTTTGACGACGAACTCGCCCGCACCTACGCGGCGAAGTGCGGCAAGGTGTTCACGGTGGAGGAGCACTCCATCATCGGCGGTCTGGGCGACGCGGTGGCTTCCGCCATCTGCGGCATGGGGCTGAAGCACTTCGAGAAGATTGGCATCAACGATGTGTTCGGTCAGTCCGGCAAGCCCGCTGCGCTGCTGGAAGAATACGGCCTGACCGGCAAGCAGATTGCCGATCGGATTGCGAAGGCATAATTTTTGCAAGAGATACTGCGGACAGCACTCCGGTGTGGGCGCTGTCCGCTTTGCGTGAGTCTGAATTCAGGAGAACAACAACAATGCGTATGCTGATTGTCAATCCAATCGCTGGGTGCGGCTATGCGCTGAAAGTGATGGAACAGGTGCAGAGCGTGCTGACCGCGCGAAACCTCCCGTTTCGTGTGATGCGGACGGAATACCCCGGCTACGCGGCGAAACTGGCGCGGGAAGCAGTCGAAATGGGCTGCGAAGCCGTCTACGTCATCGGCGGTGACGGCACGTTCAGCGAGGCGGCGCGCGGATTGGCGGGCAGCGGCATTCCGATTGGGCTGATTCCGGCAGGCACGGGCAACGACTTTGTCAAGACGCTCGGCACGCCGAAAGAGCCGATGGCGGCGCTCGATTTCATCCTCAGCCACGAGCCGCGCCCGTGCGACGCGATTGACCTGAACGGGCAGATGTTCTTGAACGTCGCCGGAGCGGGTTTTGACGTGACGGTGCTGGAAAACGTGGCGGACTTTGGCGGGAAGATTCGCGGGCTGCTGCCATACCTTGTCGGGCTGATTCGCGCGATTTGGAAGCATCAGCCGCTGCAGCTGACGTATACGGTGGATGGAAAGACGCGGACGAAGGAGGCGCTGCTGTGCATTGCGGCGAACGGAAAGTGGATTGGCGGCGGCATCCCGATTTGCCCCGATGCTGTGCCGAATGACGGCGAAATCGACTTCATGGTCGTCGGGCATCAGCCGCGGTGGAAAGTGCCGTACTATCTCGTGCGCATGATGATGAAACAGATCTTGAACTTTCCGTTTACGGAGCATGTTCTCTGCGACAAAGTAACGGTGTTGTCGTCCGGAATGCATGTCGAGGTGGATGGCGAGATTATCGCCTGTGAACATGCGGAATTTACCATGCATCCCGGCGCGCTGATGCTGTACTGGTGAGGTGCGTATGGCGACGATCAGCATCATCCGCGTGGAAAATCCAGCAGAAAAGGCAGAGATTTCCACGCACATCCTCCATGCGCTGCCGGATTGGTTCGGCTTGCCGGACAGCACGCAGAAGTACATCGACGACAGCCGAAACATGCCGTTTTTCGCCGCTGTGCGGGAAGGGCAGGCAGTCGGATTCGCGGCGCTGAAGGCAACCAGCCCCTGCGCGGGGGAAATCTACGTCATGGGCGTATTGCCGGAATATCACCGAAGCGGCATCGGGCAGCAGCTGTTTGCGGCGATTCGGGCGGAGGCAATCGCGCGAGGCTATCGGCTGCTGCAGGTCAAAACCGTGCAGACGGGGCATTACGCGGAGTATGACCGCACGAACGCCTTCTACCAGCGCATGGGCTTCCTGCCGCTGGAGTGCCTGCCGACGCTGTGGGATGAATGGAATCCGTGTCAGGTGTATGTGCTGCCGCTGCAAAACTCGTAACTTTTCCTGTCAAAAAGAAGGAATTTCCGCATTCTGTGGCGAATATATAGAAATATCCGCAGAAAAGGAGGCAACGTTATGGCTGATATTGGAAAGACAGTCAAAGAAATCTGGGAACAGAGCATGAAGGCAGTCAACAAGGCGGCGACGAACATCGCGACCAGCACGAAGCAGAAGGTTGATGAGATGAACATCGTCACGCGTCGGAAGGAACTGCAAAACCAGCTTGGTCTGCGGCTGTATGAGCTGTGGCAGGCGGGCGAGGACGTGCCAGAGACGCTGAAAGCGACGCTGGAGGAAATGCGCGACCTGGAAGTGAAACTGCAGGAGCTGCGCGAGAGCAAGACCACCGCGCCGGAGGACGAGAAGAGCGCCGAGACGCCGGATTCTGCCGCCCCCGCGCCTGACACGACGGACGTGAAAGTGCCGCTGGAGGACGACGACGTGCCGACGATTGAGATGCCGGACATCCCCGAAAAGCCGGAGCGCCCGATGGAAGCGCCGAGTATCCACACGGACGATGAAACACCCGCTGAATGACATCTATTTGCACACAAAAACGCCATTCCGACGCATGTTGTTCGGAATGGCGTTTTATACTATTTCCAGATTCAACTGCGCCATCTGC
>ERZ772820.1954-NODE-1954-length-15310-cov-5.221436_pt1 | contig 15310 bp, 16 predicted proteins | sample MGYA00511377_ERZ772820 | MGnify/ENA primary metagenome ERZ772820 (study PRJEB29015, sample SAMEA2737684) | human gut metagenome | biome: human gut; feature: human-associated habitat; material: faeces | place: China | collected 2012 ...
CAGTATTATCTGCGCTTTTGGCTTAGCATCTGCCGCACCTCGCTCGCCGTATCGGAACTTAGAATTATGCGGTATTGCCCTTGTTTTCAGATATACCTTAATAATAGAATAGCACGCGCGGGCCGCGTGTGCTATAGATAAATGCGGGAAAATGTACCAGATTATTTCACAGCGTACCCGCTTTTGTTCAATTTTGAAGCAAATCCGCCGTTATTTCAGTTCCACAACGGTCACGCCGCTCTCGCCCTCACCATAGCGGCCAAGGCGGAAGGATTTAACCCCGCGGTGGGTGCGCAGGTGCTTTTGGATGGCGTTGCGCAGCGCGCCGGTGCCGTTGCCGTGGATGATATACACGGTGTTCTGGTTGCTGAGCATGGCGTGGTCCAAAAAGCGGTCCACTTCGGCCAGGGCTTCTTCCACGGTGTAGCCCAGCAGGTTCAGCTCCATGCTGGACTTGCGGTCGTGGTTCAGCTCCACGCGGGTGCGGGTGCGCGGCGGTTCCTGCTTTTGGGTGCGCTTATCCATCTTATCGGGGGCGCACAGGCCGGTCAGGGGGACCTTGGTTTTCAAAATACCGGCGCGCACTTCCACCATGCCGTTTTTGTCCGGGCGGGAAAGCACCACGGCGTGCTGGTCCAGCTCCGCGATCACGACCTCCTGGCCGGGCTTGACCTCTTTCAGCGGTACAAACTGGCGCTTGGGCTGCTTTTTCTCGGTACGGTTCAGCAGCTGCTCTGTATCCTTGCGGGCAATTTCGCGGGCGCGCACAGCACGGGCGGCGGCGTTGGTCTTTTCATCTTTCTGGATGCGGCGCAGCTCGTCCGTCAGGGCATATGCCTGGTTCTGCACATCCTGCATCAGCTCATGGGCTTTGCGGCGGGTGGCTTCCAGCTCTTCCTCGCCCTGTTTGATCAGGGCATCACGCTTTTTCTCGGCGCTTTCCAGGGCATGCTCTGCTTCATAGCGGGCCTTTTCGGCTTCGTCCTCAGCGGCTTTCAGCTGCAGCTTCAAATCATCCAGCTGGGCCAGAACGCTGTCCAGCCGCTTATCATCGTTGGACATATGATTACGGGCGGCATCGATGACGCTTTCCGGAATGCCAAGCTTGGCACTGATGAGGAACGCGTTGGACTTACCGGGCACGCCCACGCTGAGCTTGTAGGTGGGGGCCAGGCTTTCCACATCAAACTCACAGCTGGCGTTCACCACGCCAGGGGTTTCCAGCGCGTAAATTTTCAGCTCGGCGTAGTGGGTGGTGGCCATCAGCAAGGTGCCCTGCTTACGCAGCCTTTCCAGAATGCTGACGGCCAGCGCCGCGCCCTCTGCCGGGTCGGTACCGGCACCAAGTTCGTCGATCAGGGTCAGGGTATCGGGGCCGGCCAGCTCCAGAATGCCGGTGATCCGCTTCATATGGCCGGAGAAGGTGGACAGGCTCTGTTCAATGCTCTGTTCATCGCCGATGTCCACCAGGTATTCATCAAAATGGCAGACGGTACTGCTTTCGTGCGCCGGGATCAAGAAGCCGTGCTGGGCCATCGCGTTCAGCAGGCCGGCCGTTTTGATGCTGACGGTTTTGCCGCCGGTGTTGGGGCCGGTGATGACAAGGGTATCATATTTTTCGCCCAGGGCAATATCCACGGGCACGACCTTTTTCTTGTCGATCAGCGGGTGGCGGGCTTTTTTCAGTGCAAAGCGGCAGCTATCGTTCACCTGCGGCATAAAGGCGTTCTGCTCCACCGCAAGGCGGGCTTTGGCCAGCAGCAGGTCAATTTGCAACATAGCGTCATAGCTGTAGCTGAACTGCGGCTCCAGCGATGCCACCTGGCCGGAGAACGCCGTCAGAATGCGGGTGATTTCCTCCTGCTCTTGGGCGTGCAGCTGCATAATGCGGGCGTTGGCTTCCACCACAGCGGTGGGTTCCACAAACACGGTGGAGCCAGTGGAGGAAACATCGTGGATGACGCCGCCGACTTCGCCGCGGTACTCGGCACGAACCGGCACAACATAGCGGCCGTTGCGGATGGAAACCACCGCATCCTGCAAAAATTTGTTGGTGGTAGAGTTTTTGATGATGGCATCCAGCTTGGTGCGGATGCTGTCCTCCGTCGCGCGGATCTTGCGGCGCAGGTCGCGCAGGGTGACGGAGGCGGTATCGGCCATTTCTTCCGGCGAAATGATGCACTCGCCGATCTGCTTTTCCAGCACCGGCTGAGGAGCCAGGGCAAAGAACAGGTCATCGGTGGGCAGCATATCGTGGTCGGTCAGGCCGTACCACTGGGCCAGGCCGGAAAAATTGCGCAGCGCTGCAGCAATTTCCAGCAGCTCGCCCATTGAAAGAATGCCGCCCTTGGCCGCATGGGCCACCACGCGGCGCACTTCATGCACAGCGCCAAAGCGCGGGCTGCCGTTTTTCAGCAGCAGGGCGTTGATGGCGTTGGTCTGGGCCAGGGCGTAGCGCTCCTCCTCCGTTGTGGCAAACGGCTCAATGGCGCGCATCATCTCTTTGGTTTCCGCACAGGTGCACAGCTGCACCGCACGGGCAATAATTTTATCCAGTTCCAGGGTTGTACGGTAGGAAACGTCCATAGATAAATTGGTTACTCCTGTTGGGTCAGATGGGTCAAAATCTTGTTTTATCGTATCATCTATCGTGCACGGTTATTCCAGCACACCGTGCAAAAATTCAAGGCTTTTGGGCTGATAGTCCAGGTGAGCCGCCACATACTGTTCACACACACGGCCCAGGCGGCGCTGGCTTTGGTCTGTCAGGGTAAAGTTGAACAGTTTGGCATCCTCTGCCAAACAGATATGCCGCAGCGCATACAGTGCACCGGGGTCCAGGTTGGGAGCGCGGTGCTCTTTGGCGGCGCAGTCGGCGCACAGCAGACGGCCCGCTACCGGATCCAAGTAAAAATCACAGCCGTCATACCGGGCGCATACATCGCAGGCCAGCACCCCCGGCATGTATCCCGCCTGGGTCATGGTGCGCATTTCATAAATGGCTTTCAGCTGGCGCAGCGGGCGTTTTTGCTCAGCGGTCATGTACAGGGTGTTCAGCAGCAGGCGCAGGCAGTCCGCCGATTCCGGCGGCTCCGGCGCCAGCGTGATGGTCAGCTCCGAAAGATAGGCTGCCAGGGCGGTGCCTTCCACGGTTTTGCTTAACCCGTGGAACACCTTGCTGACAGCGGCGCTGTCAATAAAATTGGTTTTGCGGCCCAGTGTAATGGCAAATTCTGAATAACAGAAAAGCCCGCAGGCACTGAACAGCTTATTTTTCAGCCGCAGGCTGCCGCGGGCGGATGCTGACAGCACCCCGTTACCCGGTGTCAGCACTGTCAGGATCTGGTCGGCTTCGCCCACTCGGACCGCACGCAGGACAAGCCCCATTGTGTTGATCTGCATTGTTTTCCCCCGTGGTTATGCCCTGCGGCGCAGTGCTGCGGTAATCAAGGTAGTCATAAATACTGCCGCTGGCAGCAAATTTCTGCCACTGTGCGGCGCGGATTCCGTCGGTTTCAGCATTTCCTGGCATGATGGCCCGCCCCCTTTACGGATTAGCTTGCCACCATCATACCGATCCATGCGTGGAAAAGTTGTCCAACCGTGTGGTTGGACAGGGTTCGCGCAGACTCCCCGCTGTTACGGCTTTGCAAAACCGAGGTTATCCAGCAGGCGGTCGTTATCGCGCCAGTCCTCGCGCACCTTTACCCAGCATTGCAGGTTCACGCGGGCGCCCAGCAGTTCCTCGCAGTCCATGCGGGCGGCGGAGGCAATCTTTTTCAGCATCTGGCCGCCCTTGCCAATGATCATGCCCTTATGGCTCTTGCGCTCGCAGCAGATCTCCACGCTGATGTCGATCAAATCGCTGTCCGGGCGTTCTTTGAAGCTTTCCACCGTAACGGCAATGCCGTGTGGGATTTCTTCCCGCATGAACAGCAGGGCTTTTTCACGCACCAGCTCGGCCACCAGCTCTTTTTCCGGCATATCGGTAAAAGCGTCATCGTCAAAGTAATGCGGGCCGGGGTTGGCGTACTGCTTCAGCAGCGGGAACAATTCTTCACAGCCGGTGCCATCCTTGGCGGAAACGGTGACGATCGCATCAAAAATACCGAACTCTTCCACCTGCTTTTTGCGGGCTTCCAGCGCAGCAAAATCATTCAGCAGGTCCACCTTGTTGATGACCGCGATCGCCGGGCCTGCTTTACGCAGGGCTTCCACCATGCCAAGCTCGGATTCGGTAAACTCACCGGTAGGCTCAAACAGCATCAGGGTCACATCCACATCCTTCAGGCTGGCGGCTGCGGTCTGGGTCATGCGGGAATCCAGCCGGTTGCGCGGCTTATGGATGCCGGGGGTATCCAGCAGCACATACTGTACCGGCCCCTTGGTGATAATGCCGGTAATACGGTTGCGGGTCGTTTGTGCCTTTTGGGTCACGATGGCAACTTTTTCGCCAACCAGGTGGTTGGTCAGGCTGGATTTGCCCACGTTGGGGCGGCCCACAAGGGCCACAAACACGCTGGAGGGCATTTCAGGTTCATTGTGGTTCTTCTGCATTCGTACCTTCTCTTTCAATCTGCTGCAATCTGCGGGCTATTTGGCCCGGTTGGGTTCACCCGTACTGCACAGTTGGGCAGCCGGGCCTTATTTTTCTTCGGTTTTATTTCCTTTTGGGGTTTTGACCTGTTCCTGCTTGCCAAGGCGGAAGGTGAACAGGTAGGCCAGCACCAGCGAAAGCACCCAAAGCGCCGTGCTGAGCGGCGTCGCCGTCACGCTGGTCCAGATGGCGTTCAGAGCAGCCGCGTTGCCAAACAGGCAGATGCCCACGACCACCGCACCAAACGCTGTGACCAGCACGCCTCCAGCCGCCATATCTTTGGCGGCACCGGCGCTCCACCAGTGGGTGGTATCCGGCTTATCCACAGCGCGCTCCACGGCGGAATTCATCAGCTCCATGCCAAGCATCATAAACACGCAGATGGCCAGCAGCGCCACGCCGGTGGCGTCAATGTGCGCCATGTGCGCCGCGGCAAATACATACAGTGCCGCACACAGGTGGAAGCGGAAGTTGCGTTCCTCCAAAACAGCTGCGCAGATGCCGTGCCATGCGTAAACAAAGCCGTGCCCAAACCGGGCAAGGTCCGTCAGCATGCGATTCTTTTTCTTGGGCTTCATGTACAGCTCACACTTCGTCGTTGGTGTAGCTGACGGTGCGCGGCAGGCCCAGCTGCATCAGAACAGCTTCCTCTTTTTCGCGCATACGTACCGCTTCCAGCCCGCTGGATTCATGGTCATAGCCCAGCAGGTGCAGCATGGAATGTACCGTCAGATAGGCAACTTCGCGCTGCAGGCTGTGGCCGTACAGTTCGGCCTGTTCCATGGCGCGCTCCATAGAAATCACGATATCGCCCAGAATCTTGCAGCCGTTGTCCTCGTCGATATCATACTCCCCGTTTTCTGCCATGGGGAAGCTGAGCACATCGGTGGGGGCATCCTTATCCCGGTACTGCTTGTTCAGCTCGTGGATGCGGGCGTTATCCACAAAGGTCACGCTGATCTCTGCCGGGCCGTCAAACTTTTCGTATTCCAGCACCGCATTGCAGCTGCGGCGGATCAGGATGCGAAGCCCCGAAGGAACTTTGACCGCGTTCTGCTCATTGGTGATCAATACTTTGTTAGACATAGGAAATCTGCCTCCTGACTGTGCTTTTGTTCGGTGCGGTTGGGCACCGTTTATAAATCATTTTTATACTCTATCCATTACGCATTTGCCGTTTCCGGCTTGGCCTGCGGGGCCCGCTTGGGCGGCTGGGCGGCACGCTCATAGGCTTTCACGATCTGCTGTACCAGGCGGTGGCGCACAACGTCCTTTTCGGTCAGGTAAACCTGCGCAATGCCGTCAATCCCCTTTAATATATGCAGGGCATCCACCAGGCCGCTTCGGGTCTTTTCCGGCAGGTCTACCTGGGTCACATCGCCCGTCACTACCACCTTGCTGCCCACGCCCATGCGGGTCAGGAACATCTTCATCTGTTCGGGGGTGGTGTTCTGGGCTTCATCCAGGATGATAAAGGCATCGTCCAGCGTGCGGCCGCGCATGTAAGCCAGCGGGGCCACCTCAATGGCCTGCTTTTCTACCAACTTCTGGAAGGTTTCCGCCCCCAGCAGGTCAAACAGGCCGTCATACAGCGGGCGCAGATAGGGGTCCACCTTATTTTGCAGATCGCCGGGCAGAAAGCCCAGCTTCTCCCCCGCTTCCACGGCGGGGCGGGTCAAAATAATGCGGCTGACGTCTTTTGACTTGAACGCCTTGACCGCCATGGCCACAGCCAGGTAGGTTTTGCCCGTACCGGCAGGCCCCACGCCAAAGGTGATGGAGTTGGCGCGGATGGCGGAGAGGTACTCTTTCTGGCCCAGCGTTTTGGGGTGGATGGGGCGGCCTTTGGCGGTAACGGCGACAAAATCATCGTTCAGTTCCCGCAGGCGCTTTTCCTCACCGCCGCGGGCCAGGCTGATGCAGTAGCGCACCGTCTGTTCCTCCAGCGGGGTGTGGTTCTGCATCAGGGTCACCATGCCGTCCACTGCATGCACAGCAGCTTCCACGTCTTTTGGCTCACCGGTAAACTTTAACAGGGAGCCGCGGCAGACCGCCGTGACGTGGAACTCATTTTCCAGCAGTTTTACGTTCTGGTCACAGTTGCCAAAAATGGCGGCGGCCAGTTCGATGCTGTCTAATTCGACTGATTTTTCGGCCAATATGGTACCTCCTGTGCAGCCAGGCGTCAGCCGCCGGGCCAGCCCGCACGCTTTTACGCCTGTTTTTGCGGTTTTTGTGGTAAAAGATTACAGATAGCCATAATCTTTCAATTTGAATTATAGCACAGTTTTGTCGAAAATAAACTATGAATGTTGCACAAAATTTTAACCTCCTGCATGTTAAAATCCACGCAGGGGATGATTGTAACCTTTTTGGTTGTCATGAACAAAAGTATCCCACCCAGAATATTTTTTCAACTTTTGCTCCGTTTCCCCTTGACTTGTGCCAAAAATCCAGTATACTATTATTGTTGTGCTGGTGTGGCTCAGTTGGTAGAGCAGCTGATTCGTAATCAGCAGGTCGCCGGTTCAAGTCCGGCCACCAGCTCCAACGCAAAAGCCGCGATACATCGTTTTGTTTTGATGCATCGCGGCTTTATTTTTTGCTGTTTTTCAGGTGGTTTCACTCTGATTTTTCCATAATTTTTCCATAAATCTATTTGAAATCACGTTTTCAGCCTATTTCCTGCTGCTTTTTAATTCTTTCAAAGACATTTCCCAGCGCATCCGCTGCGGCTGCATCAGACGAACGGATAAAGCCCGCATAAATGTTTGTTGTTGTGGATACCTGCGCATGTCCCAGCCGCCCGGCAACGGTAGTTACTGGCACATGGGCCGCGATCATAAGCGCTGCATTTGAATGCCGTAAACTATGGAACCGGCACGGCGGCAAGTTGTGTTCGCGCAAGAATTCAGGGAACCAAGCGGAAACGCTAGACGGGTCAATCGGGCTTCCGTCTGCTCTTGTAAACAGCAGGTCGTTCTTTACCCGTTTGCCGCCCTCAATTACTATTTTCTGCTTCCAATATGTGCCCACTTTCAAGCGCTCCTGTGCCTGAAAGCGCTTATAATCTTTCAATAGTTCTATACAGTCTCCGCTCATCGTAAAGCAGCGGAGGCTTTTTTTCGTTTTAGGATAATCGAATATCATGCCTTTATGTGCGATATAGGAAAGATTGCGGTTGATTGTCATCAATTCAGTATCAAAATTCAGGTCAGACCATCGCAGACCGCATATTTCACCCCGCCGGGCACCCGTAAACAGTGCGATTTGAACAATAACGGACAGCTGTTTTGGCGCATCATGCAATGCCGCCAACAGTGCGGCTATTTGTTTTTCATCCAGAAATTCAATGTCAGGCTGTACCAATTTGGGCGGTATCACACGCGCACAGGGGTTTGCGTCCATCAACTGCCATTTAACAGCAGTGCCAAACATGGAAGAAAGCATTGCATGATAATGCCGCTGGCCGTTTGTGCTCAGTTTGTCCGCACTTGTGCTAGTAAAGGCTTTTGTAAAAGCCCAGCCCGCCGCCGCTGCTATCTTTTCCGCTGAGCGTTTGGAAATATTGCGCCCCGCCATTGCTTCCGTCAGGGTTCTTTCTGCAATGCCTGCTTTCTGCCGCAACTCTTTGCGTGTTCCTTTGGGGAAAGCATCAATAAACGCTTTTCGCGCCTTGTATTTGCCATCTTCCCGGATTCCCGGCTGTGCAAGCTGGCTATAGAACTGTTGGATATGGCCCGGTTTTAAGTCTGACAGCTTGATATACCCGATTGCAACAGAAACACGCGGCAGCAGCTTTTTATACTCTTGTATGGTATGCGCCTTTAGCTGCGTCTCGCAGTATTCTTTCATCCACTTTTCTGCAAGGCCGTCAACAGTCATATTCCGGGCAGCAAAGCCCCCATCTTTTACACGCTGTTCAAACTCTTCTGCATACTGTCTTGCCGCCTTTTCTCTCTGCCGTGCAGTCAATCCCGGTGGCGGTGTAAACGTGTCTGAACGGTAAATATACCGCCCATCTGCACCAAGCCCGGCGGATACCCGGATATAGTATACAGGTTTTCCGTCTTTATTCGTTCCTTTCCTTATGTTCGCCATTGATTTCACCTCCTGAAATAATGGCCATGCACTTCTCGTACAAGTCAGCGTATTTTTTGTTGTAGTGCTCAAGTTGACCGTTTACAAAATTGGTCGCGGCATCAATCGCTTCAAATCGTTCAAGCCTGTATAATTGATTATCTTGCCATGTTCCAATTTGCAGATTATAGATAGTCCATCTCATATCATCGTTGCTTTTTATCAAAATATCTTCTAGTGTTTCTATTGCACTTTTTCTTGTTTGCATACTTTCATCTAAGTGATCCGCAAAACTTAAAAGCGTCTCTGTTGTAATAAACGCGGAAAGTATGCCCGTTATGTCTGGCCATTCATCGCTTTCTTTTTTGATATCTTTATAGGAATGAAGCTTTTCAACTGCATCTTCCGTCAGTCCCGTATACTCGCACGCTGCACGCGCTGTAATGTCGGCGTTCCTAACATCTGTAACCCCGATTAACCAATCAGACGACACATTAAAGTATTTACAGATTTTTGCCATTCCTTCAACGTCTGGCAGGCTTTGCCCAACACAATATAGACTAATCGTTTGCGGTCGAACGCCGATTGCCTCCCCCAGTTCCCTTTGCGTTGTTCCATTTTCTTTCATAAGAACGCGCAAATTTGCTGCAAATGGTCTTTTTTCTGTTTCATACGGGAATGCGCTTTTTCTTGACATTTCAATCTTTCCTTACTGTGTAAAATGCGTTTCTGTTGATTCTAAAAAATACCAGGTATCTGACTTTACAAGGCTCTTTTTCAGCGGTAAAATAAAAGCATAGCAAGTGAAAAGAACTTTGTGATTAACATAATATCTCTTTCACTTGTTAAAGTCAACCGTCTTTTTGAAAGGAGTTTTTTACGATGGACAGTGCCGCAGCAGAAGCCCGCCGGGCTTACTACAAAGCGTGGCGAGCAAAAAACAAAGACCGAGTACGCGACTATAACGCCCGCTATTGGGCAAAACGTGCCGAATGCGCAAACAACGAAGCAATCAGAAAGGAGAAAAAGCAACGTGAACACGATTAATTTTCCTGTAATGACTACAATCAGGCAGGCACATGTGCAATCCGGTTTGCCTGTTTACCGCATTCGGGAACTGTGCAAAAGCGGGCAAGTACGGAGCGTGCAATGCGGGCGAAAGACGCTTGTTAATCTTTGCAGCCTTGCCGCATGGATGAACGGCAACACCCAACAGCCACAGGAAACCGGCATCCGCCGGGTGGAGTTATGAAACAAAAAAAGCCGCCCAGTGTGCTGCAACACACCAGACGGCGACAGAGTGGAGAAAAGCCAGCAAGCCCTTGCTCCACTCTCATTTTAACAAGATGAGAAGGTGTTTTCAATGCAAATTTTAGAATTACTTGGTCACGGCCGTGAAAATGCGGTCAGTTCTGACTTTTTAGCTGCACAGCTGCAAACAAGCACGCGCGGTTTGCGTGACAAGATTTTGAAAGCACGTTGCAACGGCGAAATTATACTTTACGCGCCCGGCGGGCATGGCGGGTATTTTTTACCCAGCGATGACCCGGAAACCGCACAAAAGGAAATGGCAGCTTTTTATAATGTACAGTCCGCCCGCTGCAAGCATGGGCTGCTGGCCATCGCACCTGTTGCCCGGCGGTTGGGGATGCCTTTGGGGCAGACGGACCTTGAAAGCTATTTATGAGCCGAAAGCCTTCAAAGCCTACTTACAAACTCCCCTATTGGTGTGCTGGCACAACTGACAGCACAGAGCCTATTTTTATTCAAATGGGTGCCACGCTAATGCAGCATCCGGCCTTTCTTGCGCTGACAACTACAGACCGTTGGTGCTATCAGTGCATGATTTTGGAAGCCAAAGGGAAACCCACTTTTCAATTTTCACGCCGAACTGCTGAAAATTACGGAATTGCGAACCGCACACTGATACGGAATGTTGAAGCACTTGTAAAAGCTGGTTTTATTGACATTGAGGCAAGCGGGCGAAGTAACCGTTCAAAGACTAACTACCGGTTTTCTGTTCGCTGGAAAACGCCGCAATAAGCCGAAGTACATGGCTTATATTATAAATATGTCTGCCATTTTGGCATAAGGCTAAAGCATCAAAAAATCCACTGGTTATGCCAAATTGGCATAAGGTAAAGGCCAAAAGTCGGCTTTTAACAGCAACCCTTGTGCCAAAATGGCATAACCCTTGTGCCAATTTGGCACAGCGGAAATGTTCCAGCCCTTTTTTGTGATGACCGCTTTTCGTGGTACTTGTCTTTTTAGTGATGCCGACACGCATTACGGTATATCGTTCTTTTTATGATGTTGGCATATCTTCCAGCATTATTGCCCTTATCAGAATCAAAGCCGTTGCCCTTTTGGGCGGCGGTTTTTGTTTTTAGCTGCTATAAAAGGGCGTGAATCTAGCTCACACCCCGCCGGGCTTGATATAAAATAAAAGGGGTCACTGACTTGATGACCCCTTATTTCGGCGGGGTAGGTGGCAATTTACCACCCTGTTTCAGGGGGGGTACGCAAAACTTACCCCCTTTAGGGTATCCGCTTAATGGATTCCCCCGGCGGGTGCCTTTTTATTTTTTCGGCTGCACAAGGCACTAACCCGGCCCGCTTGCTGGTTTTCTATTCCCCCTCCGGTCACGGTCGTTGACGTTCGTTGACTGTGCTGCGGTGAAGTGAGTCTGACTCACCTCATCTTTACCGTGCCTTTATGATGGGGGTCACAAAACGTTACCCCCTATTATCAGCGCATGACGTAAATCAGACTGACCTCATCTTATACCGTGCAAGGCTCTTTTCTTCCTGCCGCCAGTTAGCCCGCAATACAAGCCCTTTACAGCACGTTTTGCGCTAGCAATGAAAGTATATTACCCGGCGCAGAAACACGCTTAAAACGCGTTAAGTATCGTCCTTTTCATCTCGCTGCAATGTTTCATTGATTGCGCGCCCCACAAAGCCGTTGATGCTCTCCCCACGCTTTTCTGCGTGAGCTTTGATTTTTTCCTTTTGGCCTTTTGGAACGACTATGCGTAGAGAATCGTAATTTGCCGCATTATACTTATTGACCGCCTTTGTATGTGAATTTGCCATGCCAGCACCGCCTTTTTCAAATTTACACTTTACCATTGTACAAATATTATAACGTCTTTCGTGTCATTGTACAAGTATAAAAATATCCATGAAATTTATATAATCATTGTACAATATACCCATTTACAAATCATTGTACAATGACATATAATATAGCTGTCACCGGGACATAAAGAAGTAAATAGCGCTAACAGGCTATACGGGCGCTTTTAAGGAGGTTTGATATCATGCATGACTTTTGCCGCATTAAACAAGCTGGCAGAGAGCGCCACAGACGAACAGCTGGAACAGCTTTGGCGTATAGCAACAAAGCTGATTCTTGAACGGGAATACAACATTAACAGCCTTATGGGCTTGCGAAAGGATGGATGAACAATGACCGGTAACGATATGTGCGAATATACTGTTAACAGCACAGCAGCTGACCGTCTTGACCGTGCTTTCTTCCTGAACTGCGCTGTAGAAGTGTTAAGCAATATCATTGTAAACACTTTCGAGGGAAAGCTGAAAGAAAAAACAGGGCATGACGTGGATGACATACAGCTAATGATTAACGCATGTGCTTATGAAGCTAGTATGGAAATAGGCGCAGTCATGGACCTTCTTTGATAGCAACCAGAGCGCTCCGCAAGGGGCGCTTTTTTGTTTGCTCTTCAAAAGGGTGTCCCGCTTCGTCGGCTCCCCATCCCACAGCCCCAAGCAGGCACGTTATAGCCGTTTTTCTGTGCAATGCGTCCAAGTTATATTCCCAAGTGAAAAAGCCTTTACAGACGCTTACAGGAGCCATACAGCAAGGCTTGCAAAATGCAGTCGCATTTCGCGGCGCTATTGCAGTTACAGATAACTTGCCGGTAACTTGCCGGGCCACAGTACAAAGCAAAACCCAGCAAAACCCGGCAAAAGCGGCAGGATCGTATTCTATTTACGGCCCTTGTACATGACCAGGCTTTGATTCAGGTCATCAGCGCACAATCTGTCACGCGTTTAATTCGGGTCAGGTTTTCCCGTCTGTGTATCCAGTTCTTACCCATGCCCGGCGGCAGGTTTTTGCATCCGCCGGGATTCTGTAACAGCGTCAATTATAGGACTGCAAAATTTTCCATAATTTTTCCATAATTGCATTAAACACTACTAAAAACCACAAAATGGCTCTTAGAGCATTTTTCCATAATATCGTGCTTTATTTTGCGATATTTAACGATACAACGCACAGAAAGACCAATTCGTAATCAGCAGGTCGCCGGTTCAAGTCCGGCCACCAGCTCCATAAACCGCGCAGGGTTCCGTTTGGTAATCCTTCGCGGTTTATTTTTGTGTTTTCTGTACAAAAATTCAAGCGCCCTGCTGTGTTTTTCACAACAGGGCGCTTGTTTTGTTGATTATTCTTTCATTTTTTCCGTTTCGGGTGCGTCTTCTGCAGAGGTGTTTTTCGCTTGGGGCTGGGGTTCTTCGTTCACCACGGGGATAAAGCGCTTGGCAAACTTGTTTTTACCGCGGCTGCGCACATAGAAATAGCCGATAATCGAAAACGTGAACGCACCGATAAAGTTGACGAAAAGGTCCTCCATCGTATCCAGCAGGCCAATATCCAGGTAGCCGCCCAGACCAAGGGCCGTCTGGGTGCCGTCACTTTGCACCACGATCACATCCGTGATATTGCGGATGACGCCGGGATGGTTACCGCCGGTGGGGTCCAGCATCACGCTGCCAATAGTGTTGACCACGGTATCCTTTTGCATATCCAGCAAAAACAGCTGGTCCATGGTACACTCAAAAAATTCCCAGATCACGCCAACCGTCATGGAAAAGCAGAATGCCACAATGGCCAGGTACAGCGGGGAGAGCGAAAAGCCGATTTTTTCCTCCCGGTTGAGGATATCAAGCAAAGAGAACCCGATGGCCGCGCACAAAAAGCCGTTCAGGGTGTGCAGCACGGTATCCCAATAGGGGAAGGTAACGTAATAGGCGTTAATCTCGCCCAAGATTTCCGCCGCATAGATAAACAGCAGGATGATAATTTCCAGCGTATTTGGCAGTTCAATGTCCAGCCGGTGCTCCACCATGTTGGGCACGCCGAACAGGAACAGCGTCAGCACACACAAAAAGACATTTTCAAAGTTGCGGTTAAAGATCTGGGCAATCAGCACCAGAATGACCGAGGCACGCAGCAACAGGTAAACGATGGTAACCGAGCGCTTGTTCTTCCAGGCATCTTTCAGCTGGCTCAAACGGCGGGGGCGCGGCGAGGGTGGTACGTTTTTCAAATCGGGCATGAAATATCAGTCCTCCAGGCTAAAATCTTTGGGGTCATAATGCGGCAGTTCCTGCCGGTGCGGCACGCGCAGCAGCGGGTCATACCGGAACTTGCGGCAGGCAAAATAGGGCGAAACCACGCCCCGGTTTTTGCACAGAACCATTTTCTGGTCAGCCGCCGGAGAGCCGTGGGTGCAGTAAGCACACGCCGGAGAGATTTTTGTGCCATAGGGCGGCTTTTTGAACATCCGCTTTCCTCCAATACTGCAAGGTTTGGCAGCGGTTCACCGCGGGCCGTCTGCACGGCTGCGGTGCGCTGCCGGAATAATATTATTATAAGAGCTTTAGCAGGTTTTGTAAAGTTGATACAGTGCAGCGCACAAAAAGAATGCAATTGCCAGCGCCGTATCCCACGCGGTACGCTTCATAACGACCACCTGCGGGGCCAGACTAGTGAACACAGCCGCCTGCCCCGGTACCAGCGGAATGCACAAGTGCAGCAGCCCCTGCAAAAACATAAAATGCAGCACTCGTGCGGCCAGCAGCAGCCCCAGCGGCACCGTCCCCTGCAGCAGCGCCGCCAGCTGGGCAAGCACCGATGCCCCCAGCAGGCTCAGGCACAGGCACACCCCCGCCACGCTGCCTGCAGCGGCAAAATCTGCGCAGCCTGCGGAGATTTCCAGCGCAGCGTTCAGGTAAGGCCGCGCACCATCAGGCATCCCCTGCCCCAACACACTGCCCACCACACGGCAGAACACCGCGCAGCCGCACACCGTCAGGCTGCTTTGCACCGCATTGCTGATGGCCTGTGGGAAGGTCACGCTCTTTTGTTGACTGCTCCCCTGCCCAGCTGGCAATTCCTGCTTTGGCAAAAATAGCACCAGGCAGGCTGCGGCAGCAAGGTTGGCTGCCAGCTGCAAGCCATACAGCAGCAGCCCCAGCGCCACGCTGCCAAACAGCTGCCCCCCAATGCAGCCAACCACAAAGCCTGGGCCGGAACAGCAGCCCAACAGCAGCAGGAGCGCGGCATCCCGCGGGGGCAGTTCCCCCGTTTTGCGCAATGCTGCAATCTGTTGGGCGCACACCGCGTATCCACCACACCAGCCCAGCACCAGCACCGCCGGGGCCCGTGGGCTGCGGATCCCGCACAGCCGCATCAAAGGCCGCAGCGGCCACCCCAGCGCCGGAGCCAGCGGCCCCAGCAGGCCGCACACCACAAACAGTGGGAACAGCGCGGGCAGTAGGCTGCCGCCGCAGAGCTTCAGCCCCGCCGCAAAGCCCTGC
>ERZ772820.1968-NODE-1968-length-15229-cov-11.073942_pt1 | contig 15229 bp, 10 predicted proteins | sample MGYA00511377_ERZ772820 | MGnify/ENA primary metagenome ERZ772820 (study PRJEB29015, sample SAMEA2737684) | human gut metagenome | biome: human gut; feature: human-associated habitat; material: faeces | place: China | collected 2012 ...
GGGCTGCGGCCCCTTATCAACCCTGGGTTTTTTGACAGACTGGGGCTGCCGCAAAGCGGCAGCGATTTTTTATTTGCTCCGGACATTGTGAATTTATACTTAATCATTATATCGGATTGGCAAAATGACGTATTTCGTGTAAAATAAATGTGTTATATTTACCACAAGTCTTGTTTCAAAGGAGCGTTGCAAGCAATATGATAGGATTCTACGATTACACCGTCATAGCGACCTATGGGGCGCTTTTTATAGCCTTACACGGCATATATTCGTCCGCCGCAGGAAACCCGGCCGCAGGTCTTCTCTGCCTCATATGCTGCGGCGTCATAGATACCTTTGACGGTAGGATCGCCCGCTCAAAGAAGGATCGCACGGCAGACGGCAGGCGCTTCGGCATACAGATAGATTCGCTGAACGACCTTGTCTGCTTTGGCGTACTGCCCGCTTCCATAGGCGCGGCCTTCGGCATGAAGAGCATAGTATCTCACGCGCTGCTTTCGCTGTATGTGCTGGCGGCGCTCATACGCCTTGGCTACTTCAACGTCACCGAGGAAAAGCGGCAGGAGGAATCAACCGAGGATCGCACCCACTACCTTGGCCTGCCCGTCACCGCGGTATGCATAGTGATGCCTGCCGTATATCTCATAAGCTCTTACACAAACGCCGGTGCCGTCAGCCTGTTCAATATAATGTTCCCGATAATGGCTCTGGCCTTCATATCTCCACTCAAAATAAAAAAGCTCCGTTTGCCCGGCATAATAGCCGCAGGAGCTTTAATAATTGCTGAGGCCGGCATGATAGCATCGGCCCTGTAAGTCGAAAAACCCCGGGGTTGATAAGGGGCCGCAGCCCCTTATGGCTTTATTCGGATTTGGCGACATGTGCGGCAAATCCGCAAAAGGCGCTTGCGTAGCAAGGCTTTCCCTGCATGAGGTGCTGGCCGCGCCATAGGCGCAAGCACCGAATGAGAAAACTCAAAAAAGTGGCGTTCAGCCACTTTTTTGACAGTCTCAGCAGGGTGGCAAAAGCCACCCTGTTTTTTATACCTTCTTCCAGGTTTCCGGCGTAAAGACCATTATTATCGGGAATATCTCCAGCCTGCCTATTAGCATATCCAGCGTGAGCACTATCTTGGAAAGCGCAGAGAACTCCGAAAAGTTACCCATGGGCCCTACCTTGCCCAGCCCCGGGCCTATATTGCCCATGCAGGCTATGACCGCCGTAAGGTTGGTGGTAAAGTCGCACTCGTCAAAGGATGCCACAAGCAGCGTAGACACGGCGACTATAAGCATATACATCACAAAAAATATGAGGGTATTGTGCAGCACCTCGTCGTCTATGGTCTTGCCCTCCAGCTTTACCCGGTTGACGGAGCGGGGGTGCATCATGCGGCTGACCTCGCACCTTGCGGATTTCAGCAGTATTATAAGCCTCGATACCTTGATGCCGCCGCCCGTGCTTCCCGCGCAGGCGCCGATGAGCATTAGGCAGACCAGTATGCTCCTTGAAAGCTCCGGCCACCTGTCAAAATCAGCGGTGGAGAAGCCCGCCGTGGAGATTATGCTCGCCACCTGGAACAGCGCCTTGCGTATTATCTCCTCCACTGTGGGATACATATTGCGTATATTTACCGCTACCGCTATCACGCTCGCGGCGACTATGCCCAGGAACCAGCGCAGCTCCTCGTTTTTGAATATGGGCTTTATATTTCTCAGCAGTATGAAGAAGTATAAATTAAAGTTTATCGAAAACAGCAGCAGGAATACGCTTATGACGTATTCCGCATATGGGCTGTTATACCCAGCTATGCTGGCGTTCTTTACGCTGAAGCCGCCGGTACCTGCAGTGGCGAAGGTGCTCACCAGCGCGTCGTACAGCGGCATGCCGCCCGCCATCAGGAACACTACCTCCAATATGCTTATCACCACATAAATGCCGTAGAGTATCATGGCGCTCTGCCTGGCCTTGGGCACCAGCTTGCCGACCACGGGGCCGGGGACCTCCGCCCGCATTATATGCATACTGCGGTCATCTGCAAGAGGCAGCACCGCCATTATAAATACCAGCACTCCCATGCCGCCCACCCAGTTGGTGAAGCTGCGCCAGAACAGCAGCCCGTAAGGGCAGCCCTCGACAGCTGTCAGCACGGATGCGCCGGTGGTAGTAAAGCCGGATGCCACCTCAAACACAGCGCCCACATAGTCGGGTATCATCTTTTCTATAGTAAAGGGCAGCGCGCCGAACATGGACAGCAGTATCCATGAGAATGACACGCCTAAAAAGCCCTCCCGGGCGAATATCTTGTTGTCCTTAGGCTTAAAGGACAGCAGCAGCATACCGACTATCAGCAGTATGCCTATGGTAGTACTGAACCCCAGTATAGATTCTCCGTGATACAGGCCTATAAGCATGGACGGCACCATAAGCGCCGCCTCTGTTACCAGCGCAAGGCCAAGTATCCTTCCCAACACGCGATAATTCATATGCCTTTACTCTTTTTCCTTGAGGATATTATCCAATTCGTGCAGCCCGTTCATGGTAGTTACAACTATGACGGAATCGTGGGCCTTTATAACGTCGTCGCCTCCCGGGATTATGCAGGCTCCGCCGCGAATTATGGCGCCTACGAGCACGTCGTCCTTTATCGGCATATCCTTGAGGGGTACTCCTATACAGCGTGAGCTTTCCCGCACGCGGAACTCCAGCGCCTCTACCTTGTTGTCCGCCAGCCTGTACAGCATCTCCACATTGCTGCCGGTGGCGTTGGTCATGGCGCGGACGTAGCTTATTATGCGGTTGGCGGCTATCTCCTTGGGGGAGATCACGCTTTCTATACCCATGGGAGCCAGCATCTCCGCAAGGCGCGCGTTGTTTACCTTGGTAACCACCTTATCCACATTCAGGGAGTTGGCATACATGGAAAGTATGATGTTTTCCTCATCGATACCGGTAAGGGCTATAAGAGCGTCCGTCTTGTCCAGCCCCTCCTCGCTGAGCAGCTCGTGATCCGTGCCGTCGCCGTGGAGTATGGTGGCCTTGGGCAGCAGATCGAACAGCTGGTTGCAGCGTTTTTCGTCCTTCTCGATTATCTTTACATGTATTCCTGTCTCTATCAGCTGGCGTGCAAGGTAATAGGCTATTCTGCCGCCGCCTACCACCATCACGTCCCTAACCTTGCGCTGGAAGGTACCCACGGTCCTGAAAAAGCTGCTTATCTCGGCAGGGGCAGCGAGTATGGTAAGCTTATCGCCGCTGCGTATGATGAAATTGCCCTTGGGTATGAAAACCTCCTCGCCTCGGCGGGCGGCGCAGACCAGTATCTTTACCTTAAATTGCCTGTAAAAGTCCGAAAGCTGTACGCCGTCCAGCGGGCTGTTCTCCTTTACCTTGAACTCCACAAGGTCTATCCTGCCCTTTGCAAAGGGCTCAGCCTTAATAGCGGGTACAAAGCGCATAAGGCGGGATATCTCGGACGCTGCGGACTGTTCGGGATTTACCACCACTGACAGCCCCAGCTCTTCCTTAAGGAAGAACATCTGCTGCTGGTACTGCGGATCGCGCACCCTCGCTATGGTATGCTTCGCGCCCAGCTTCTTGGCTACCATGCAGGCCAGCATGTTTATCTCGTCGGCACTGGTTGCGGCTATGAGAAGGTCTGCCTTCTGCACCCCCGCCTCGCTCTGCACCGCGTAGCTGACGCCATTGCCCTCTATACATATTACGTCCAGCTCGTTTGTGGTATTGCGCAGCGTATCCGGCCGGTTGTCTATTACAGTAACGTCGTGGCCTTCCTTGGAAAGACTTGCCGTTAGGGTATAGCCCACCTTGCCATCGCCCACTATTACTATATTCATCAAAGCTTCCTTTCTTACTTTCGCTTACAGTGATTTGGCTCTATATTATCACTGTGTATACCAAAATAGCAATAAGACTGCCGTAAATTGTTCGTCAAGAAGCAATAAATAAAAAAATGCCGAAGTTTTCGCTTCGGCACTTGTAAGTCCATATATCAGTTTTTCGGCGTGAGTATGCCCCGAAGGTCGCGTATCACCCCGCGCGGGCACTTTACGGCGCACATGCCGCAGCTGAGGCAGTATTCTTCGTCTATGACAGCGCAGTTGTCCTTTACCTTTATGGCTCCGGCGGTACAGGTTCTTTCGCATATGCCGCAGCCTATGCAGCTTACCTCACACTGCTTGCGGGCCTCCGCCCCCTTATCCCTGTTGGAGCACTTGACGGCTATATTGCAGGCGCTCTGGTGAACGCTGATTATGCCCTGAGGGCAGGCACGTGCACACATACCGCAGCCTATGCACTTTTCCTCGTCCACCTCGGCAACGCCGTACTCGTTCAGCGTTATAGCTCCAAACCTGCATACGGAAACGCAGGCCCCGCAGCCTATGCAGCCGTACCTGCAGTCCTTGGCCCGGCAGCCGCCGTTGCAGGCCACAAAAGCGGCCTTATATGGGAATTTCTTCTTTATAGCCATGTTGTTACCCCCTTCTCTCGTATGGAGTATTGCAAAGGGGCAGGCTGTACCTGCGCTCCCCGTCCAGCCTGTAGTAAGCGTCGGCTATGGCGGGTGCGGTTGGTATGGAGGTTATCTCGCCTATGCCTATTGCTCCGCAGGCCACCTTGAGGCCCGGCTTATCTATGACCAGTGCCGTTATCTTTGGCAGCTCGTGGGCTCTGAACAGGCCCAGTGAGCCATACTTCTCTATGGGCTTGCAGTTATCGTCTATGGGATACTTTTCCCTTAGGGCATAGCCCATGGACATCACCACTCCACCCTCTATCTGTCCCTCGCATGAAAGAGGATTAACGGCCTTGCCTACGTCGTGAGCGGCTATCAAGTGCTCTACACGGCCGGTCTTCTTATCGAGTATGCACAGCTGTGTGGCGTAGCCGTATGCCACATGTGATACTGGGTTAGGAACGTCCGCACCCAACGGGTCGGTCTTTGCGAGATACTCGCCGTAGTACACCCTTCCCTTCATCTGCTGGAGGCTCAGCCCTGCCCGGCGATCCTCCATAAGCTTCTCGCAGGCGCGCAGACAGGCCTCGCCTGTAATGAGCGTCTGGCGGGAGCCTGAGGTCGTGCCTGAATCCGGCGCTATCCAGGTGTTGCTCCGCTCGTATACTATGTCATCCCGGGTAAGGTCGGTATTGCTGACCATCATCTGCACGAGCACAGTGCCAAGGCCCTGGCCTATACAGGAGGCGCCGGAGAATATATGTACCTTGCCGTCATCGCCCACTATGAGCTTTACACGACCGGTATCCGGTATGCCTACGCCCACGCCTGCGTTCTTCATGGCGCAGCCAAGGCCCACGGGTTTGCCGGCTGCTATCGCCTCGTCGTAGTAGGGCTTTATTGCCTCAAGGGTCTCCACAAGGCCGGTGGACTCGTCCACTATCTGTCCGTTGGGCAGCACCTGGCCGGGGCGTATGGCGTTGCGGTAGCGTATCTCCCAAGGGGTTATGCCTATCTCGTCCGCCATCATGTTGAGAAGGCTCTCTGTGGCAAAACAGGTTTGAGTAACGCCGAAGCCGCGGAACGCTCCGGCAGGCGGATTGTTGGTGTAATAGGCAGTGCCCTCTATCTCGAAGTTCTGGTAATTGTAGGGGCCTGCTGCATGGGTGCATGCCCGTTCAAGCACCGGGCCGCCCAGCGACGCGAAGGCGCCGGTATCTGTATACACCTTTGCTTTTACGCCCTTTATTATGCCGTTTTCGTCGCAGCCCATGGTAAAGTCCATCTCAAAATGATGTCTCTTTGGGTGTACGAGCAATGACTCGGCGCGGGTGAGCTTAACCTTGACGGGGCGGCGGGTAACGTAGGTGAGCAGCGCCGCGTGGTGCTGCACCGTCATATCCTCCTTGCCTCCGAAGCCTCCGCCAACCAGCGCGTTCTGCACCTTTACCTTATCCGTCCCCAGCGCCATGCAGCATTCGTGCAGCGTCTGGTGGGCGGACTGGTCGGTGGAGTATATGAATACGTCCCCGTCCTGATCTATATAGGACACAGCGCACTCGGGCTCGAGGAAGGCATGCTCGGTCCAGGGCGTTTCAAAGTGCCGGCTTATCACGTGCTTTGCCTTGCTTATCTCGCCCGCCGCGTCGCCGCGGCTTATATGCTTATAGGCGCATATGTTGTCCTTTTCCTCGTCAAACACCCTCGGCGCGTTCGCTGCGCCCGCCTCCTGAATATTATGGATGGCCGGCAGCACCTCGTATTCCACCTTGATGAGCTTCTTTGCCTTTTCGAGGGTCTCCCTGTCCTCGGCAGCAACCAGGGCGATAGCGTCGCCCAGATAATGCACAAGGCCGCCCACGGGTATCATGGTATACTGATCGTGCTTGAGATGGCCGATCTTGTTTTCCCCCGGTATATCCTCGGCTGTCAGCACAGCCGCCACGCCGGGCAGCGCCCTTGCGGCTGAGGTATCTATGGACAGCACGCGGGCGCGGGGGTATTTGCTTCTCAGGGCGGAGCCGTACAGCATACCCTCCATATAGTAGTCGTCGGGGTACTTGCCGGTGCCCAGAACCTTTTCCTCGGCGTCAAGGCGCTGCACCCGGGAGCCTATTTTCCAGTCGTCGTTGGACGGCTCCGGTATCACGCCGGTGCGCTTTATCTGGGCTGCCAGCTTGATAGCGTCGATTATCTTAACGTAGCCCGTGCAGCGGCAGTAGTTGTTGCGTATGGCGTAGCGCATCTCCGCCTCTGTGGGGTCCGGGTTCTTATCCAGCAGCGCTTTTGTGCACATCACCATGCCGGGTATGCAAAAGCCGCACTGCACCGCCCCCGCCTCTGAGTAGGCGAAGGTGTACATCTCCTTTTCCCAGTCGCTCAAGCCCTCTACCGTAATTATATTGCGGCCCTCCAGCTTGTCTGTATCCGGCACGCAGGCCTTGCAGGTAACGCCGTCTATTATTACGGTGCAGGCGCCGCAGGCGCCCTCGCTGCACCCGTCCTTGACGGAGGTAAGGCCCAGATCGTCCCTGAGAAAGCGGAGGAGCTTTTTGTTTTTCTCCGCCGTAACGGTATGCCCGTTCACAACAAATGTGGACATAAGCGTTTCCTTTCTTTTTCGTCTCTTATTTCTTACTTATCTCTTAAAAGCAATACTCCGGGGGCCCGTATATGCTGGGTCCCCGGCTTATTTTAAGCAGTATTATATAAGTTTAGCCCAGAAGATAGCCGTGCTCCTTTATTACGGTGAGCATCAGGTCCTCAAGGTCGCCCAACCCGGTCTTGCCGTCAAGGGTGTATTCCTTGACCGCGCCGCCGAGACGTACCTTTACCTTGGGGCACTTGGTGCATACCACCATGAAGCCGTTGTTCTCGCTGTCCTCAAAGTCCTTCTCGTTGGCAAAGAGGGTAAACTTATCCTTATAAGGCCTGCCGTCGGTATAGGGGCAGAAGTGTGCGCAGTTGCCGCACTCGTTGCACATGTAGTCCACATGCAGTATCTGGCGCATCTCCTTCCCGGGGACCGCTATGGCCACGTTTGCCCTGTTGGGGCAGACGGATACGCAGCTCTCGCAGACGGTATTGCAGTTGATGCAGCGGTCCGCCTCGCACTTGCCGGGCATTTGAAGCTTCATCTTGCGCAGCAGCGCCTCCTCCTTGTCGGGCTTGGCCTCCTCGGGGATATCCGCCACAATCTCGCGGCCGGTAATGCCCTCGATTACCCACTTGGCGTCGGCTATGGCGTCGGCTACTGTGGCGGGACCACGGCTCGCGTCGCCCACTACGTAAACCTCGCCGTATTTCTTATTGCCTTTCTTGTAGGCGTCGGCAGCTATGCCATACCTGCCAAGCAGGTCCAGGTCTACCTTCTCGCCTACGGCGGCGATTACGGTATCCGCGTCCACCTCAACGGTCTCGCCGGTCTCCACGGGTACGCGGCGGCCGGAAGCGTCCTTATCGCCCAGCTTCATCTTATTGCAAACGAGCTTGCCGTTTGCCTGCTTTACGGGGGAGGCCAGCTCCATGAACTCCACGCCGTCCTCTATTGCAAGCTCCAGCTCCTCCAGATCCGCGGGCATATACCTGCGGTTGCGGCGGTATACAAGCGTCACCTTCTCCACTCCTTCGGCGCGCTTTGCGGCGCGGGCTGCGTCCATTGCGGTGTTGCCGCCGCCGACTACCGCCACGTTCCTTCCCAGCTTCAGCTCGCCGCCGTTCTTAAAGGCGTACAGGAAGTCGATAACGTTCATCACGTTGCCCTCGATATTGAGGCGGCCCTTCTTCTCCGCGCCGCAGGCAAGCACTATGTAGTCAAAGCCCATGGCCTTGAGCTCATTAAGGCCGGGGGCCTCCCTGCCCATCACAAACTCTGCGCCGGTCTTCTTTATGAGTGCCACATCTTTATCAATGGCGGCGTCATCAATACGGAAGCCGGGGATCACATTGCGTACTATTCCGCCCAGGGTCTCGCGCTTTTCAAATACGGTGGCCTGAAGGCCGCGCTTCTGGGCGTGGTAGGCAGCGGCAAGTCCTGCGGGGCCGCCGCCTATAATTGCGACCTTCTCACCCTCGCGGCTCATCTCGGTTATTGCCAGCAGCTCCTCGAATGCTCCCTCTGCCGCCTGAAGCTTTGTGCCGCGGATATTCACGGGACACTCGTAGTGGTTGCGCATACACTTATCCATGCAGTGATGGGCGCATATGGTACCGGTGATAAAGGGCAGGGGGTTCTTTGCGGTTATAACCTGCAATGCCTCAAGGAACAGTCCCTTGCCGCACAGCTCTATGTATTCGGGTATATCCTGACCGAAGGGGCAGCCGCTCTTGCAGGGAGCCCTGAAGCAGTCTATCAGCGGAAGCTCCTTGTCCTTGCCCATCTTCCTGTCCGGCGCTTCCTTTATGGGCTTAATATAGTGGAAGTTGGAGGGGGCCTCCGCGGAGAGCCTGGCCACGGCCTCATAGTCCACGCCTGCGAAGGGCTTGAACTCGCACCCGTCAAGCAGGTTGCCCAGCTGCACCATGCGGCCGTATCCGCCGGGCTTCAGTATGGTGGTAGCCATGGTTATGGGCCATATGCCCGCCTCAAACAGCTGCTTTATGTTGAAGAAGTCTGCGCCGCCGCTGTAGGATATGCGAAGCGCGCCCTTGAACTCGTTTGCAAAGCGGTTCGCCATCTCTATGGTAAGGGGATACAGGGAGCGGCCGCTCATGTACATCTCCTCGCTGGGCAGCTCGTTTGCCTTTACGTCCACCGGGAAGGTGTTGGAGAGCTTCAGCCCAAACTCCAGGCCGTTCTTTTCCGCCAGCTCCTTGAGCCTGTGGAACATTGGAACGGCGTCCTTATACTGGAGATCCTCGCGGAAGTGCCTGTCTTCAAAGGCAATGTAGTCATAGCCCATGGAGTCGAGCCTTGAGCGTGCGAACTCATAGCCCAGTATGGTGGGATTGCACTTTACGAAGGTATTGAAGTGTTTTTCGGTTATAAGGTAGGAAGCTATGGCTTCTATCTCGTTGGGGGGGCAGCCGTGGAGGGTGGATACCGTCACGCCGTCACATATACGGGCGGGGGTAGTCCTTATGTACTCCTCAAGCTCCGGGAACAGCTCGCAGCCCACCTCCATGCACTCCTTGAATATGGGAGTGTTGGAAGCATCCCTGATGCCCTCGATGAACTTATCCATCTTCGGGGTCTTTATGCCCGCCAGGTCGTAGCCGACGCTTGCGTTGAACATGAAGCCGTCCTCGGCGCCCAGGCCGTAAAGCCTGCTGATTATGCGTATTGCGAACCAAGCCTTGACGTACTCGTCAAAGGCCTGGGGAACATACAGCTCGGTGGACCACTCGCAGTTGTAGCCCTCGTCCTTGGTCCATATGCAGGGGCGGTTGATGCAGGCGGCAAGGTCGTCACCGTCCATCTTCTGTACGGTCTTGAGCTCGAAGAAGCGGGCGCCGGCATAGTATGCGGCCACTATATTCTGTGCAAGCTGGGTGTTCGGGCCTGCGGCGGGGCCGAAGGGGGTCTCCAGCTTTTCTTTGAACAGGGGAAGGGTCTTGCCGTTCTTTTTTACATAGGGCGCGTTTACGCCAAAGACGGTGCCGAAGTTGTCGTGCTCCTCCTTTATCCAGGTCATAAGCTGCTTAAAGGGTATGGGAGTCATTCTTTCGCTCATGATTTATACCTCCGTATGTATTATTCTCTCTTAGCCGTTCAGCCTGCTCCAAAGCTTCTTTGAAGCTTCCATGGTGCGGGCGTTTATGGCCTCCTCGTCTATGCCGATGAGCTGGCGGTCCTTCATGAGCAGCTTGCCGTTGCACATGGTAGTCTCGCACTGGCGGCCTGTCATGCCAAATATCATATGGCCGTCTATGTTTGCATCGGAGAAGGGAGTGAAGCACTTATAGTCCATGACGATAACGTCGGCGGCAGCGCCGGGCTTGAGTATGCCGAGAGGCGCGTCAAAGTACTTTGCCGCGATTTTGCGGTTGTTCTTAAAGAGCATATCGGTGACCTCGCACCATGCTACGTTTGGCATGCAGGCGTTGTGGCGCTGTATTATCAGGGCGACCTTCAGGCTCTCCAGCATATCGAAGGTATAGCTGTCGGTACCCAGGCCAACGGTTATGCCCTTCTTTATCATCTGCAGCACAGGCGCGCAGCCTACGGCATTTCCCATGTTGGATTCGGGATTGTTGCATACCATTGTGCCGGTCTCCATGATAATGTCCATCTCGGCGGGATTCACGTGTATACAGTGGCCCAGCATGGTCTTGGGACCGAGTATGCCGTTGTTCAGCAGACGGTTCACGCTTCGGGTGCCGTAATTGTAGGCGGTATCATAAACGTCGTTCATGCCCTCGGACACGTGTATATGGAAGCCGGTCATGCCATTGTTTTCCTTTACCATTTTCTCAAAGGTCTTATCGGATATGGTGAAGAGGGCGTGGCCGCCGAACATCGCGCTTATCATGGGGTCCTTTTCCTTGGCGCAGTGGCGTATGAAGTCGCCGTTCTCCCTTATCGCCAAATTGCACTTCTCCTCGCCGTCCCGGTCGCTGACCTCATAGCAGAGGCAGGCGCGGACGCCTAACTCCTTGGCTACCTTCTCGATGGTAAAGAGGCTGCCGGGTATCTCGCAGAAGCTGGCGTGATGGTCGAACAGAGTAGTGCAGCCGGTCTTTATGCTGTCTATGAAGGTGGTATATGCGCTGTATCGAGTCCCTTCCAGATCCAGATTGCGGTCTATGGCCCACCACATGCCATCCAGTATCTCATAGAAGTTGGTGGGGTTATAGCCCTTTATTGAAAGACCGCGGGCAAGGGCGGAATAGATATGGGAATGCACGTTTATGAATGCGGGCATTATTACGTTGCCTTTAGCGTCTATGAACTCCGCATCGGGGTACTTTGCCTTTAGGGCTGCCGTCTCGCCCAGCTCTATTATTTTGGTTCCTTCTACGACTACGCCGCCATTTTCTATATAGGGCATTGCATCGTCCCTGGTTATAACCTTACCGTTCGCTATGAGATACATATTTTTCCTCCTCTTTTTAAGAATGCCTGATGACTTATAATGATAAAAACGCGCCGACTAAAACGATTTGTTTTAAGCCCGCGCGCGAAGCACTTCCTTACAGCTTCCGATATGCCTTACTGTTTGTGCTATTATTTTATCATGCTTAACATCGTATAGGCAATAGCTTTTTTGCCCTATGACCAAAAATTTTTCAGCCGGAAACAAAATCTTTTTCGCTTTTGCCCCGCGCCAATGTATGGTATAGTAAATATATCTTTGTTTTGCCGTTATCTGGCGGCGTTTCAGGAGGAAAAAATGCAGAATCTCACCGTAGATCTTCTCAAGCGCATAGCCGCTGCCATAGCCGCACAGTTCGGCAGCAACTGCGAGGTCGTAATATACGACCTCACCTGCGAAAACCCGGAGGATATGATACTTTACATAGAAAACGGCCACGTTTCAAAGCGCAGCGCCAAGGCCGGCCCCAGCCATGTGGTTCTTGAGGCCATGCGGGACGGACGCAAGGATATCCCCGACCACTACAACTACCTTACCAAGACCCACGACGGCCGCATTCTCCGCTCCAGCACTATATACATAAAGGACGAAGACGGCAGGGTCACAGGCATATTCGCCATAAACTACGACATGACTGAGCTTATGATGACGCAGTCCGTCATAAACGCCATAGTGCAAAACAACCCGGGAGGGGAACCGGAGCGCATACCCACCAACGTGAACGAGCTGCTGGACGATCTCCTCGAGCAGTCGGTACAGCTCATAGGCCGCCCGGTTGCCATGATGAACAAGGACGACAAGGTTAAGGCCATACGCTTCCTCAACGATGCGGGCGCCATGCTCATAACCAAGAGCGGCGACAAGATAGCCAAGTACTTCGGCATCAGCAAGTACACCCTATACTCCTATCTGGATATCGCCAACCAGTGATATTTACCCAAGCAAAAAGCGGGCGCTGTGCCCGCTTTATCTATTTCAATTTTCCATCTGCTTCCCCATGAAGTTGGCGGCGGTCTCGCATACCTTCAGCTCGGTATCACCTACTATATCCCCCGGCTCCCGGCTTACCATCACTACCGCGCCTATTGCGTCGCCGGCGCAGAGTATCGGCACTATCACTTCTGCAGTGTATTTCTCAGGATCCTCGCCATCTATTATGCCCTGCATCTCACACTGCCCCTTGTTTATCACCAGCTTTTCCCTCTCCTTCATGCAGCGTTCCACGTCCTCATGTATGGGCCGCTCCATAAGCTCCTTTTTACTGCCGCCGGATACCGCTATTACGGTATCCTTATCGCATATAAGCGTGGTGCGGTTGAGGGATTGATGCAGCGATTCCGCGTATTCTCTGGCAAAATCCCCCAGCTCGCCTATGGGCGAGTATTTTTTTAGTATTACCTCCCCTTCCCTGTCCGTGAATATCTCAAGGGGGTCGCCCTCCCGTATACGCAGCGTCCTCCGTATCTCTTTGGGTATAACTACCCTGCCCAGCTCGTCTATTCGCCTCACTATTCCTGTCGCTTTCATGGTTCCTCCTGTGGTGTGGTAATCTTTGCTTTGTTTTCATAGTATCCGCAGCTTTTCCAAGGGTATGCAAGACTTTGCCATGGTGGATTTTGCCATGTTTTCACAACTCAGCGCCCGCGCTTGTGCTATAATGAAGGCAGAATAATGCACGGAGGTCTAACGTATGGCAGGGGATACCGTTCGCCTTTACACCCGGCAAAACGACAAGACGCTGCTGATGCTTGAGCACGGCGGCAGGATACTTAACCAGCGCGTATATGTACAGCTCCACTTCGGAGACATGGCAAAGCACTATCTCGACTGCTATGACTGGTTCGCCCGCGAGGCTGCAAAGCTCGTGCCTAAGCCCGATTATGCGGAGCTTCCCATATGGTGCGCAGTTAAGGCCGGCCGCTGCCTGCCCCCCGAACCCGGCACCGTAGTATACGTGGTGGATATCCCGAAGGAAAAAGTGATATACTTCGACGACGGCAAGTGGGACTATGTTTTGAACCACCACTACCTGCCAGCCTCGCCCGATGACGAAAAGGCCTACAAGAAGCACCTTGCCGACTGCGGCTTTACTAACGGCTTTGAGTTTTTTGAGGGACGCTACGCCAATAAATTTCCGGACGAGATGCGCCGCATAGAAGAAAGCTGGAGCCGGGTGTTCGATGTGAACATGGCCTCCCCTACCCTCTGCGGCAACATATGGGAAATACCAAAAGAAAGCATAGTCCGCATAGTGCGGCCCGGCGAACGGGTCACAGAATAACATATATATAAAGGAGTACACAATGGAACTCAATACTGCACTGCAAAAGCTCAAGGAATACGAAAGGCGGGGCTTTGCCCTGTACCATGCCTCCGGGCTCATCTACTATGACGGCGCGACGACGGCCCCCAAGGGCTCTGCGGGGGTACGCGCCATAACCTTGGGCGAGCTTTCCCGCATAAGCTATGAGCATACCACCGCTAAGGAATCCATCGAAATGCTGGAATGCCTCATGGCGCATTCCGACGAGCTCGACCCCGTGACCCGCCGCAAGGCCAGCGAGCTTTACAGGGATTACGAGCGTACCCACAGGGTACCCATCGAGGAATTCGTGGCCCACCAGCAGCTTTGCAGCGAGGCGGACAGCGTATGGCACGAGGCAAAGGTGAAGGACGACTTTTCCATGTTCGAGCCCTACCTCCAGAAGATGTTCGACAGCACGAAGCGCATGGCGCTCTATATGGAGCCGGACAAGCGCCCCTATGATACCATGCTGGATAACTTTGAGCGCGGCCTTACCGCATCAGCCTGCGACGCTTTCTTCGATACCCTCAAAAAGCGCCTCGTACCGCTTATGCACAAGGTCGTCGAGCATGGCGACAGGGTAAACGACGCGCCCCTTCGCCAGAGCTTCCCCATTGCAAAGCAGAAGGAGCTTTCGAGTTACCTCATGGACGTGATGGGCATCGACAGGGATCACTGCATACTGGGGGAGACCGAGCATCCCTTCACCACCGACTTTTCCAAGTACGATGTGCGTATAACCACACACTACTATGAAAACAATTTCGCCGCCTCCCTGTATTCCGTAATACACGAGGGCGGCCACGCGCTGTATGAGCTGCATACCGGCGACGAGCTGGCCTGCTCGAATCTCGGCCGCGGCGCGTCCATGGCGATGCACGAGAGCCAGTCCCGCTTCTATGAGAACATAATCGGCAGGAGCTGGGAGTTCTGCAGCCTCATCTTCCCCTTTGTAAAGAAGGAATTCAGCCCGCTGCTTGACGGCGTATCCGGCGAGGAGTTCTACCGCATGATAAACAAGTCCTCCCCCTCCCTCATACGCTTGGAGGCGGACGAGCTTACCTACTGCCTGCATATAATGATACGCTACCAGCTCGAGCGCGCCATGATCGACGGCAGCATCACCGCGCACGACCTGCCCCATGAGTGGAACAGGCTCTATAAGGAATACCTCGGCGTGGACGTGCCCTCGGATAAGCTCGGCGTCTTGCAGGATTCCCACTGGGCAAACGGCAACATAGGCTACTTCCCCTCCTATGCCATAGGCTCCGCCTACGGCGCGCAGTACTACAAGGAGATGAACCGCGATTTCGACGTGAAGGCGGCCTTAAGCGCGGGCGAGCTCTGCAAAATAAACCGCTGGATGGAGGATAAGATCTGGAAATACGGCTGCATGAAGGATCCCATGGCGCTGTT
>ERZ772820.1969-NODE-1969-length-15227-cov-6.699644_pt1 | contig 15227 bp, 12 predicted proteins | sample MGYA00511377_ERZ772820 | MGnify/ENA primary metagenome ERZ772820 (study PRJEB29015, sample SAMEA2737684) | human gut metagenome | biome: human gut; feature: human-associated habitat; material: faeces | place: China | collected 2012 ...
GCCGCACCTCGCTCGCCGTATCGGCACTTAGAATTATGCGGTATTGCCCTAAGCGTAACAGCTTAGCTTGATGTTGGCTTAACCCTAAAACCACGGCCCCTGGCAGAGTATTTTATGCTCTGCCGGGGGCTTTTTGTGTATTGCCGCCCATTTGCGGGCATACTGAACAAAGAACCCCGATGACGAAAGGAGCACTGTATATGCCTGCAAAAATGAACCCCTTTGAGGTAAAAACCAAACCCGCCGACCGCTATTATATGGACTGGCAGAAACTTTACCCCCGCCCCTATGACAAAAACGAGGTGGACCCCTACACCCGGCTGCGTATTATTTTAATGAACGGCACCGAGTACGAGGCCAACTGGTTCTCCCACCAGTTCCACCGCCACTGCACCAACAACGACCTGCGCCGGGAACTTGCCGTGCTGCGCCGCACCGAGCAGCAACAGCAAAAGCGCATTGCCTGCTTAAAGCCGATCGACGAAAGTATTCTGGAAACCACCATCGGGTACGAGCAGCTGGCCGTGGACCTGACGGCGATTCTGGCCCAGCGGGAGCCGGACGCCTATGTGGTGCAGGTGATGAACCTGGCTCTGCTGGAGGATTTTGACCACCTGTACCGCTATGCGGATCTGCTGGAACTGGAACGCGGCATCCACGCCGAGCGGCTGGTGGGCTGCTATACCGAGATCATGCCCGGCCGCCCCACCATTGCGGAGCACCGCCACCCGCGGGACAGCGTGCGCAAGCCCATCAGCGCGGCCACGGCGGCCCCCATCACCAAGCTGAACGCTGCCATTATCACCGCCGCCGAACAGCAGACGATGAACTATTATATGAACATCGGCACCTTTTATGACAGTGACCTTGGCCGCAGGCTGTACCAGGAGATCGGCATGATCGAAGAACAGCATGTGACCCAGTACGGCGCTCTGCTGGACCCCGGCATGACTTGGCTGGAAAACCTGCTGCTGCATGAATATACCGAGTGCTACCTTTATTGGTCCTGCGTGGAGGATGAAACCGACCTGCATATTAAAAAAATCTGGGAGCAGCATTTTGAGCAGGAATGCAGCCACCTGCATGCCGCCGAAGCCCTGCTGAAACAGTACGAGGGCAAGGAAGCCTGCCAGATCATCCCGGATGGGACTTTCCCGGAACTGCTGCGCTTTGGCCCCCAGAAAGAATATCTGCGCAAGGTGCTCAAAACCACCATTTTGAACACCGCTGTGCAGGATGACCCCGCCATTCCGGTGGAGACCCTGACCAAAGATGCACCCTACTATGCTTACCAGGCTGCCGTCTGCCCGGACGCTGCCCGCGTGGCCAGCCACCAGGTGATTGAAGAGCACATTGGCACCAGCGGCAAGGACTACCGCTTTGAAGAAAAGCCCCATCCGGTTGAAGCCCTGCGCGACCGCACCCAGGATAATACCACGATTGCCCGAGGCAAAATCTGAACCACCCGAAGGGGCAGAGGATGGCAAACCGCCATCCTGTACATGAAAACAGGCTGTTTTTTGTAAAAAATGCCGGAGTGGATGGGAGGGCCTGCCCTCTTGAACTGCCGTGCCGGGGAACGTATAATAGTAACATTGCTGTGTAAGCAGCCGGCAGTGGTTACCGGGCGTTGAAAAGTGATGTTGCGCGGGGGTGATGGGAGCATGATGTACGCCCGCTGACCGCGCCCCAACAATGCTTTTTGACATGCGGCAACTACCTGCCGCTGCTTACAATGAGGGAGGATGTTGAGATTGAAACGTGAATCATTTGCTTCACGCATTGGCTTTTTGCTGGTCAGCGCAGGCTGCGCCATCGGCATTGGCAATGTGTGGCGCTTCCCAACCGTAACGGGCCAGTATGGCGGTGGCGTATTTGTGCTGTTCTACCTGCTGTTCCTGGTTTTGATGGGAGCACCGGTGCTTACCATGGAGCTGGCTGTTGGCCGTGCGGGCCACGGCAGCGCGGGCACAGCCTACCGTGCGCTGGAACCCAAAGGCAGCAAGTGGCACCTGCACGGCTGGGCCTGCCTGATTGGCTGCTGCGTGCTGATGATGTATTACACCACCGTCAGCGGCTGGATGCTGGCCTATTTCTTCCGGTTTGTCAAGGGTACATTCACCGGCCTGACCGCCGATGCCGTCAGCGGCGTGTACGCCGACCTGCTGGCCGACCCGTTCGAGCAGATCGTCTGGATGGCCATTACCGTGCTGCTGGGCTTTTTTGTCTGCAGCCGCGGTTTGCAGAACGGCATTGAACGCATTGGCAAATGGATGATGGGCGCGCTGTTTGTGCTGATCCTGGTTCTGGCTGTGCACAGCTTTGTGCTGCCCGGCGCGGGCGAGGGCCTGGCGTTCTACCTGCTGCCGGACTGGAACCGTGCCGCCGAAATGGGCATTGGCAATGTCATTGTGGCTGCCATGAACCAGGCGTTCTTTACCCTCAGCCTTGGCGTTGGCGCTATGGAAATCTTTGGCAGCTACATGAGCCGGGATTATACCCTGGCGGGCGAGTCCCTGCGCATCTGCGCGCTGGATACCTGCGTGGCCATCTGTTCCGGCCTGATCATCTTCCCGGCCTGCTTCTCTTACGGGGTCAGCCCGGATGCAGGCCCCAAGTTGATCTTTATCACCCTGCCCAATGTATTTGCCAATATGACGGGCGGCCGCCTGTGGGGTACACTGTTCTTTGTATTTATGACCTTTGCCAGCTTTTCTACCATCATTGCTGTGTTCCAGAACATTCTGGCCTGCCTGCAGGAAAGCTTTGGTTGGAGCCTGAAACGTGCCTGTGCCGTTGGAACGGTGTTCATCCTGCTGGCCAGCGTGCCCTGCATTCTGGGCTTTAACCTGTGGAGCGGTGTGCAGCCCATGGGTCCCGGCAGCACCGTGCTGGATGCTGAGGACTTTTTGGTCAGCAACCTGCTGCTGCCCATTGGCAGCTTGATCTACCTGCTGTTCTGCGTAACCAGGTGGGGCTGGGGCTTTGATAACTACTTAACCGAAGCCAATACCGGCAAGGGCCTGCGCCTGCCGCGGTGGTTCAAGCCGTATTTCAGCGTGGTGCTACCGCTGCTGATCGTGTTTATTCTGGTGCAGGGCCTGTAAAATAAAGCCGTACCGGAACCCGGCAAACCGCAAAAAAATACCTGCCTGCTGCAAACTGCCCAAAAGGCATGGCGTGGCGGGTGGTATTTTTTTGAGGGATTTTGTTAATAATGTGTCAAATACCCCTTGCGCAAACCGCAGATTCTGCGTATAATATAGGCAGGGCAAAAGGGGCTGTCTGCCCCCTGTGCCAAACAGTACCAAAGCACAAGGCTAATATAAATTACCGAGAGGAGTTTTTTACCATGGGTTTGGGCAAAAAGACGATTGATGACGAAAACTACGCTGGCAAGCGCGTGCTTGTCCGCTGCGATTTCAATGTCCCGATGAAGGACGGTGTGATCACCAACGACAACCGCATCAATGCGGCTCTGCCGACCATCAAAAAGCTGATCGCTGACGGCGCAAAGGTTATCCTGTGCAGCCATCTGGGCAAGCCGAAGAACGGCCCCGAAGCCAAGTTCAGCCTGGCTCCCGTTGCTGTTCGCCTGAGCGAAAAGCTGGGCCAGCCGGTTACCTTTGCTGATGACGACAACGTTGTTGGCAACCAGGCCAAGGCTGCTGTTGCCACCATGGGCAACGGCGATGTTGTTCTGCTCCAGAACACCCGTTTCCGCAAGGAAGAAACCAAGAATATCGACACCTTCAGCGAAGAGCTGGCCAGCCTGGCTGACGCTTACGTTGACGATGCTTTCGGCTCCTGCCACCGTGCACACTGCTCCACCGCAGGTGTGACCAACTATGTTAAGGATACCGCTGTTGGCTACCTGATGGAAAAGGAAATCAAGTACCTGGGCAACGCCGTCAACAACCCGGAGCGCCCCTTCACCGCTATTCTGGGCGGCGCTAAGGTTGCTGATAAGCTGAACGTTATCTCCAACCTGCTGGAAAAGGTCGATACCCTGATCATCGGCGGCGGCATGGCCTACACCTTCCTGAAGGCACAGGGCTATGAGATCGGCAAGAGCCTGGTTGACGATTCCAAGATCGACTACTGCAAGGAAATGATGGCTAAGGCACAGGAAAAGGGCGTTAAGCTGCTGCTGCCCGTTGACGCTGCCTGCGTTGCTGACTTCCCCGATCCCATCGACGCACCTGTCGAAGTTAAGATCGTTCCCGTTACCGCAATCCCGGCTGACATGGAAGGCTGCGATATCGGCCCCGAGAGCATGAAGCTGTTTGCTGATGCCGTCAAAGCTTCTAAGACCGTTGTCTGGAACGGCCCCATGGGCGTGTTCGAAAACCCGACCCTGGCAGCCGGCACCCTGGCTGTTGCCAAGGCTATGGCTGAAAGCGGCGCTACCACTGTGATCGGCGGCGGCGATTCTGCAGCTGCTGTGCAGCAGATGGGCCTGGGCGACAAGATGACCCACATCTCCACCGGCGGCGGTGCTTCCCTGGAATACCTGGAAGGCAAAGAGCTGCCCGGCATTGCCGTTATCCAGAACGCATAATTAAAAAACCGCAGGAGCGCGGCGGCTTAGCCGCTGCGCTCTTTTTGTTATGTAGCCCGCATGGTGGACAACAAATAAAATCCACGCAAGCAATAAGTAGTTAATAAGAAGGAGTTTTTATCATGGATAAACAGAACCGTAAGGCAATTATTGCCGGTAACTGGAAAATGAACAAGACCGCTACCGAGGCTGCTGAGCTGATTGACGCCCTGATCCCCGCTGTTAAGGATGCAGGCTGCGAAGTTGTGATCTGCGTGCCGTTCACCGACCTGGTGACCGCCGTTGCCAAAACCAAGGGCACCAACATCCATGTTGGCGCTGAGAACGTTCACTTTGAAAAATCCGGCGCTTTTACCGGCGAGATCAGCGCTGACATGCTGACCGACCTGGGCGTTGAGTACGTTGTGGTTGGCCACAGCGAGCGCCGCCAGTATTTTGCTGAAACCGATGAAACCGTCAACAAGCGCGCCAAGGCTGCACTGGCCGGCGGCCTGAAGCCCATCATCTGCGTGGGCGAAAGCCTGACCCAGCGCGAACAGGGCGTGACCGAAGAGCTGATCCGCATGCAGGTCAAGATCGCTCTGAACGGCGTGACCGCTGACGAGCTGAAGAACGTTGTTATCGCTTATGAGCCCATCTGGGCCATCGGCACCGGCAAGACCGCTACCGCTGACCAGGCTGAGGAAGTCTGCGCAGCCATCCGCAAGGTGGTTGGCGAGCTGTACGGCGCTGACGCCGCCAAGGCACTGACCGTTCAGTACGGCGGCAGCATGAACCCCAAAAACGCAGAGGAACTGCTCTCCAAGCCCGATGTTGACGGCGGCCTGATCGGTGGCGCATCCCTGAAAGCAGACCAGTTTGCTGTTATCGTGGAAGCTGCTACCAAAGGCTGAGAATGAATGAGCAATTAGGAATGAGAAATTAGGAATTGGCTGAACCGGAAAGGCTTGAGCCGATGGAACCACCTTTCAGTCTGCTGCGCAGACAGCTTCCCTCAAGGGAAGCCAAGTGTGGCACCAAAATGGTATCTATTATTCTGTGCGCCCCTACGGTGGGATGCGTAACGAGCCTTTGTCCACCACAAACTCCTAACTCCTCCCTCCTAACTTCTAACTTCTAACTAAAACTAAGGGAGAACCAATCAATGGCAAAGAAACCTGTAATGCTCTGCATCATGGACGGCTTCGGCTGGACCCCGGACGAAACCTATGGCAACGCCGTTGTTGCTGCCAACAAGCCGCATCTGGATGCACTGATGAAAAATTACCCTATGACCACCATCAACGCATCTGGCATGGCTGTCGGCCTGCCAGATGGCCAGATGGGCAACTCTGAAGTTGGCCATACCAACATGGGTGCTGGCCGCATCGTGTACCAGCAGCTCACCCTGATCACCAAGTCCATCAAGGACGGCGAAATGTTCAAGAACCCCGTGCTGGTCAAGAACATGAAAGCTGCCATTGATGCCGGCAAGGCCATCCACCTGATGGGCCTGGTTGGTACCGGCGGCGTTCACAGCCATGCCGATCACTGGTTCGGCGTGCTGGAAATGGCCAAGCATATGGGCGCAACCAAGGTTTATCTGCACTGCATCATGGACGGCCGTGATACCGACCCCCATTCCGGTAAGGGATTCCTGGCTGACCTGCAGGCCAAGCTGGACGAGCTGGGTATTGGCACCATCGCCAGTGTCAGCGGCCGTTACTATGCTATGGACCGTGACAACAACTGGGACCGTGAAGAAAAGGCTTATGCCGCTTTTGTTTACGGCGAGGGCAACCATGCCGCCAATGCACAGGAGGCCATTGAGGCTTCTTATGCGGACGGCAAGACCGATGAATTCGTGATCCCCGCCGTTACCTGTGAGGGTGGCCGCGTGGAGGATGGCGATACCATCATTTTCATGAACTTCCGCCCCGACCGTGCCCGCCAGATGACCCGCATTTTCTGCGATGATGCCTTTACCGGCTTTGAGCGCCGCGGCGGCCGCAAGCAGGTTCACTATGTCTGCATGGCCGAGTATGATGCTACCATGCCCAACTGCGAAGTTGCCTACCCGCCGGTTGAGCTGAGCAACGTTCTGGGCGAGTATCTTTCCAAGAACGGTAAGACCCAGCTGCGCATTGCCGAGACCGAGAAGTACGCCCATGTGACCTTCTTCTTCAACGGCGGTGTGGAAGCCCCCTATGAGGGCGAGGACCGCAAGGTGATCCCCAGCCCGAAGGATGTGCCCACCTATGACCTGAAACCCCAGATGAGCGCCCCGGAGGTTGCTGACGAGTGCAAGGCCCGCATTGAGAGCGGCAAGTACGATGTGATCGTCCTGAACTTTGCCAACTGCGATATGGTCGGCCATACCGGCGTGTTTGATTCCGCTGTCAAGGCTGTGGAAGCTGTTGATGCCGCTGTGAACGAGGTTGTGACCGCTGTGCTGAACGCCGGTGGCTGCGTGTTCCTGACCGCTGACCACGGCAACGCCGAAAAGATGAAGAACCCGGACGGCACCCCGTTTACCGCCCACACCACCAACCCGGTGCCGTTTGTGGCCATCGGCTGCGGCGATGTGAAGCTGCGCGAGGGCGGCTGCCTGGCAGATATTGCCCCCACCATGCTGCCTTATATCGGCCTGCCGGTACCCTCGGAGATGACCGGTAAGAGCTTGATCGTTGACTAAGCACTCAAATAAAGTAAAAGAGGCCCAGAACTGTCGAAAAGACAGTTTTTGGGCCTCTTTTTTGTGCAAAATGGAAATAATGAAGAAAAAAATTCAATGTTAACATATGATAATGAAATGCGGAAGTCATATGTGTTATAATACCGAATATGTTGGCTATGAACAAAAACGAAGAAAACAGGAGCGCATATTATTTATGGGGGGGGGTAACACTGCCAGCAAGTTGCGGGCTGGCTGTGTGCCCCGGATGCGAAGAGACAAAAAAGATATGCCTGAAGGGGAGAAACACACATGGAGAAAGCACTGAATGTTGATATCCGGCAGTTCTACCGGGAAGATCTTGGGGTCCATTCCGAAGAACTGTTGGATAAGCTGGAGGCGGTATCCCAGGCGGTAACGCTGCAAAAAGGGGAGATCCTGAATAAAAAAGGGGAACGCCAGACCATGCTGCCGTTTTTGATCGAAGGCATGATGCGCTGCGTTACCTTGGATAGTGAGGGCAAAGAGAAAACCGTGGGCTTTACCATGAACCGCGGCGATGTGGTGCTTTCCAACATGGACCTGACCGGCTGCCATATCAGCACGGACCAGGCAATGGTTCCATCAACCCTGATTTTGCTGCCCATTGATTATGTGTTGCAGAACATGAAAGATGAGCCGGAGGTGATCCGCGTCTATCAGGAGCAGATCGTCAAGTGGGGCATGATCTATCAGTCCCGCGCCGTGAGCCTGAGCCAGGGGGACGCGACAGAGCGGTTCGAATGGTTCTGCAAGGAGTATCCCGGCATGGTAGATATGGTCAATAACCGCTATATTGCATCGTTTTTGGGCATTACCCCGGTCACTCTCAGCCGCCTGCGCCACGGCGTTGCCACAAAAGTGAGCCGCGAAAAGCGGACAGACGAAGAATAAAGAAATAATAATCCTGATATGCAGCAGCGCCCGCACCGGACTGTAAGGATCCGGTACGGGCGCTGATTTTTCTTTATGTGGTTTTGCCTGTGTATATCACTGGATCAGTACGCCGGTGGTTTCATCAAAGTGGTAGGTTTGACCATCAATGGTGCTCCAGCCCTTGTACATGGCACCGGTGTTCAGGTCGTAATACCAGCGCTTGCCATCCTGGGCGTACCAGCCTTTGATCATAGCGCCGTTGGCGTCATACCGCACCCACTTGCCGCCGTTGGAATCCTGGTATACTTCCTTGCTTACGGCTTTGGCACCCTGCTGCACGCTGTCCAGCCAGTACCAGGCACCGCTGGCGGGGTCATAGATCTCTTTGCCGCGGTAGTTGGCGTTGCTGGGCTGCCAGCCCTGGCGCACCCAGTTTTCGTACCAGTAGCTCTTGCCATCAATCGTGTACCAGAAGTTGCCCGGCGTGCCGCTGGTCATTTTGCCGTAAACGGGGTCGAAGTAGTACAGCTGGTTGTTTACCGCAACGGAACCATACTGCATAATACCGGTCTTGGGGTCATAGTACACCTTGCGGCCATCCGGCAGGGTCCAGGGGCCTTTGATCATGGCACCGGTGACCGGCTCAAAATAGTACCACTTGCCGTTCTGACAGTCCTCACCTTTTACCATGTGGCCGTTGACATCATAGCGCACCCATTTGCCGCCGTTGGATTCCTGATAAACGTCTTTATTCACGGCCTTGGCACCGCCCTGGTTGGCATCCAGCCAGTACCAGGCGTTGCTGCCGGAATCGTAAATTTCCTTGCCGCGGCCTGTGGTGCCCTGCTTTACGCCGTTCTCATACCAGTAATCGCGGCCGTTCTCGCTGCGCCAGCCGGTGTAGTAGTTGTTATTGCCGGGATACTCGCCAAACCAGTAGTTCAAGTCAACATTGGCATCCACACCGGGAACCGTACCTTTGTTGCTGTACTGCCACATGTTGCAGCTGCTGCCGTCATAGCTTACGCCGGAACGGTAGTCGGCCATCCACTTGTACCATCCGGAATTGCTGAACCGAGAGTCCGTCAGGTAATTCTGGAAGAAATAATAGTAAGAGTAAATGCCCACGCGGTAGCCGGCGTTGGAAACCATGTTGCACCAGGTCTGGGCAATATCGCCGTAAGTAGAGTTGCTGGCGATGGGGTTGCCGTCACGGGTGTGTTCAATGTCCAGAAATACCGGCAGGGTGGGGTTGTGTCCGCTCAAAAGGCTCAGGGTATGGCGGGCCTCACTGGCGGCCATATCGGTATTTTCAGCGTAAGAGTAAAGGTACACGCCATAGGGGATGCCAAGCCGTTCACACTCGCTTACGTTGCGGTACCACTGGGCGTCATCCTGTTTGTTTTCGCCTACGCCGTCGTATTCGCTGCCAATGCCGCAGCGAATCATGACAAAATCAATGCCGGAATTTTTAACGGCGTCCCAGTCAACGGTGCCCTGATGGAAGCTGACATCAAAGCCGTTATAAGTAACGCTGCAGGTGGCAATGCCGTTGGAACTGTAGGTGGCAGCGTCCTGTTGGACAATATCCTCCCACTCGATGGCGGGCACGGAATCATCATAGATCGGCACGCCATCTTTGTAGCGGAAGCTGTTTTCCAGCCCGTTTGCCACATCATACGGTACGCCGGAATCTTCCTGTGCGGTTTCCGGCGTGCTGGTTTCGGCCGCCGCAGGCAGCGCCGCAAACAGCCCTGCTGCCATAACAGCTGCCGCAGCCAGGCTGGCTGTGCGCAGTTTTAGAGTCCCTTTCAAAATTTATTCCTCCTTCAAAGTGAACATCATTAACTATCATTATACCACGACCGCATAGCCTTGGGAATGGTTACATATGTAAAATTTGAAAGCAATACCGCATAATTCTGCGTGTCGATGCCCCCATCAACGATTGAATTTGCAGGGCAGGGAAGGTTTGGTGCAGCCCAAAAGAAAAACGTGCATTCTGACGTGTCTTGCGCTGCGCGCTACTTGCCAATGCAGGCAAAATCGGGTATGATAACAATAAGTAGAAATATTCTGCCGGACACCCGGCAGATTGGGTAAGAAACAGCAAAGGAGAACCTGTTATGCGTTATTGCAAAAAATGTACCATGCCGGACACCCGCCCCGGTATCACCTTTGACTCTGAGGGCGTTTGCAGCGCCTGCCGCCATTACGAAAACCGCAAAAATGTGGACTGGGACGCCCGCTTTAAGGAGTTTGAAGCCTACTGCAACAAGTACCGCGGCATGAACGGCCCCGGCGGTTATGACTGCGCTGTTGCTGTTTCCGGCGGCAAGGACAGCCACTTCCAGGTTTGGATGCTGAAAGAAGTCATGCACATGAACCCCATCCTGTTCAGCGTGGAGGATAACTTCCCCATGACGCAGGCCGGCATCCATAACCTGAAAAACATCAGCGAGGAATTCGGCTGCACCATCATCAGCTGCAAGCCCAACATCCGCGCCCAGAAAGTGCTGATGCGCAAGTTCTTTGAAAAATACGGCAAGCCCACCTGGTATGTGGACCGCCTGATCTATACCTTCCCGCTGCACATGGCAGCCAAGTTCAACACCCCCATGCTGTGCTATGGCGAGAACGTCAGCTTTGAATACGGCGGCTGCTCCGATAAGGAGACTTATTCCGCCATGGATCAGATCGAAAATGGCGTGGCGGTCGGCTTCCCGATGGAAGAACTGGTGGGCGACGGCGTGACCGAAAACGACCTGTCCCTGACGCTGGCTCCCTCTGCCGAAGAGCGCGCGAAGCTGGACCCGTTCTATATGAGCTACTTTGTGCCCTGGAACAGCTACAAGAACTACCAGATCGCCAAGGAGCACGGCTTCCATGACCTGACCCATGAATGGGACCGCACCCATCATGCCGAAAACTTTGACCAGATCGATTCCCGCGCCTACCTGGTGCACTCCTGGCTCAAGTACCCCAAGTTCGGCCATGCCGCTGCAACCGACTATACCGCCCGCTATATCCGCTATGGCATGATGACCCGCGAGGAAGCCATTCCCATCATCAAGGCCCGCGATGGCAAGCTGGACCCGCTGTGCGTGCGTGATTTCTGCGATTTCTGCGGCTACACCGAGAGCGAGTTCTGGAAGATCATGGATAAGTTCTATAACCGTGATCTGTTTGAAAAGAACGACTGCGGCGAATGGGTGCTGAAACACCCCATCTGGGAGGAAAACAAATAATGGTACGTCATGTTATTTTGTGGAAACTGAAAGAGATGCCCGCCGCTGAACAGGAAACCGTCAAGGCGGATATCAAAGCCGGGCTGGAAGGTCTGGTCGGGCAGATTCCCGGTTTGACGGAGATCCATGTTTACACCAAGGCCCTGCCCAGCTCCGCCAATGCGGACCTGATGCTGGATACCACCTTTGTGGATGAAGCCGCCCTGAAAGGCTATGCCGTTCACCCGGCCCATGTGGCTGTGGCTGATGGCAAAGTGCGCCCCTATACCGCCGTGCGCACCTGCCTGGATTTTGAAGTATAACAGGGCTGAAAAAAGGATCAATCAATGATGCAGAATACAGAATATACCGCCGCGCCGCTGCTGGTGCACGGGGGCCGGGTTCATGATGCCGTTCACCCGGAACCACAGCAGATCGACCTGCTGCTGGAAAACGGCCGCATTGTTGCCATGGGGCATGAACTGAACGTGCCCGCCGATATCGCCGTGCTGGATGCTGCCGGGCTGGATATTTTCCCCGGTTTTGTGGATGCGCACACCCATATCGGCCTGGATGGTTATGGCATCGGGTACGAAGGCTACGACTACAACGAGATGAATGACATCTGGACCCCGCAGCTGCGCGCCATTGACGGCATCAACCCTCGCGATCCCTCCTTTGCCCATGCACGGGAAGCAGGCATTACCTGCGTGTGCACCGGGCCGGGCAGCGCTAATGTGCTGGGCGGTACCTTTACCGCCATCAAGACGGTGGGCGAGCGTGTGGACAACATGATCGTCAAGGAAGCCGTTGCCATGAAATGTGCCTTTGGCGAAAACCCCAAGCGCTGCTATAAAGATAAATGCGATTCTACCCGCATGTCCACCGCTGCGTTCCTGCGCGGGGCGCTGGCTTCCGCCAGGGATTACGGTGCCCGCAAGGCTGCCGCCAACGGCGATGTGACCAAAATGCCCGCTTATAACCAGAAGCTGGAAGCCTTGCTGCCGGTGCTGGACCACACCATTCCCCTGAAAGCCCATGCACACCAGGCCAACGATATCTTTACCGCCATCCGCATTGCCAAAGAGTTCGATGTGGGCCTGACGCTGGAACATGTGACCGAAGGCCACCTGATCGTGGACGAACTGGCCAAGGAAAGCAATATCCCCATGGCCGTCGGCCCCAGCCTGACCTTTGCCAGCAAGTTTGAACTGCAGAACAAATCCTGGGAAACGCCGGGCGTTCTGGCAAAAGCAGGCTGTCATGTTTCCATCATTACAGATAACTCGGTCATTCCGCAGCAGTACCTGCCGCTGTGCGCCGGTATGGCGGTCAAAGCCGGCATGGATCCGTTTGCCGCATTGCAGGCCATCACCATCAACCCGGCCAAGCACATCGGCATTGCTGACCGTGTTGGCTCCATCGAGGTCGGCAAGGATGCAGACCTGGTGCTGACCGATGGCTGCCCGTTTGAGGTTATGACCAACGTGAAAGCCGTTCTGATCAACGGCGCAGTGGTCAGCCAGAAATAAAAAGCACTGCACCGATGTAAAAAATAGGCTGGCATCTTGCAAACAGCAGGGTGCTGTGCTATAATATCCACAGAACAGCAAAGGCGCTGTCCGATAGCATTGCTATACGGGCAGCGCCTTTTTTGGTTCAATAGGAATTACCACGGATGGAATGAGAGTGAGAAATATGGAAAAGAATCCTCGTTATGTCGAAATCGATTACGCCAAATACGCGCCCGATATCCCGGAGGATCAGCTGGAAGCTTATTACGGCCTGCCCAAACATGTACAGTTCTGTAATGAATGCGTGATGAGCAACCAGAAGCCGAACTCCTGCTATGAATTTGAACATACGATCAAGTCCATTAAAAAGACGATGGTTATTCAGGACGACGGCACCTGCGATGCCTGCCATGCCTGCCACAATAAGGCGAACGGCCATATCGACTGGGCCCTGCGCGAAAAAGAGCTGCGTGAGCTGTGCGATGAATACCGCAAAAATGACGGCAGCTATGACTGCCTGGTGCCCGGCTCCGGCGGCAAGGACAGCTTTTATGCCGCTCACATCCTGAAATACAAATACGGCATGCACCCCCTGACGGTGACTTGGGCACCGCATATCTACACCCCCTGGGGCTGGGATAACATGCAGGCCTGGATCCACGCCGGGTTTGATAACTACCTGTGTACCCCCAACGGCATGACTCACCGTCTGCTGACCCGTTTGGCGACCGAGAACCTGTTCCACCCGTTCCAGCCGTTCATTTTGGGCCAAAAGCAGCTGGCCCCCAAGATGGCCGCCAAGTTCGGTATCCCGCTGGTGTTCTACGGCGAGAACGAGGCCGAGTTCGGCAACCCCATTGCGGATAACAACTCTGCCCTGCGCGACGAGCACTTTTTTGCCGTCAATGATTACGACCATATCTACCTGGGCGGCGTCAGCCTGCGCCAGCTGGAAGAGGATTATAAGGTGGATAAAGCCGACCTGGCCATCTACCTGCCGTCCGAAACTTCCAACCTGGAGAAAAACCATGTTCAGGTGCGCTACCTTGGCTATTACGAAAAATGGCATCCGCAGGGCGCCTACTATTACAGTGTAGAACACGGCGGCTTCCGCCCCGCACCGGAGCGCACCCAGGGCACCTATTCCAAGTATAACTCCATCGATGATAAGATCGATGACTTCTTCTATTACACCACCTACATCAAGTACGGCATCGGCCGCACCACCTACGATGCCGCCCAGGAAATCCGCAACGAGGAGATCACCCTGGACGAAGGCAAGGCACTGTGCAAGAAGTTTGACGGCGAGTATCCCGACCGCTTTGAGAAAGAAATTTTCCAATACCTGTCGCTGGACCGCCAGCACTTCCCCTGGGCCAGCCAGCTGTTTGAGCAGCCCCGCATGGACCGCGAATACTTTATGCACCTGGCCGACCGTTTCCGCTCGCCGCATCTGTGGAAGTGGGAGGACAACATGTGGAAGCTGCGCTACACCCCCTACGAGGGCGACAGCGAGGTACTGTGGGGCGACCCGCGCGGCACCCACCACGAAGTATAAGGAGCGGCTGTTATGGGAAAGAAAATACGCCTGATTGCCCGGCTGGATGTCAAGGACACCAACCTGGTCAAGGGTATCCAGCTGGAGGGGCTGCGCAAGCTGGGTGACCCCAACCAGTTCGCCAAAGAATATTACGAGCAGGGCATCGATGAACTGCTTTACATCGACATCGTGGCCAGCCTTTACAACCGCAATAATTTGAGCGACATCGTGCGCAAAACCGTCGATGATGTGTATATCCCGGTCTGCGTGGGCGGCGGCCTGCGCAGTGTGGAGGATGTGCGCCACATCCTTGCTATGGGCGCGGACAAGGTGGCCATCAACACGGCGGCCATTAAAAGGCCGGAGCTGATTACCGAGGTGGCCGAGGCCTACGGCAGCCAGTGCATGGTGCTGTCCATTCAGGCCAAGCGCAGCCGCACCTGGCCCGGCAAGTGGGAGGCTTACTACGACAACGGCCGCGCACACTCCGGCTACGATGTGGTGGAGTGGGCCAAGCGCGGCGAAGCGCTGGGCGCGGGCGAAATTTTGCTGATGAGCGTGGACAACGAGGGCTTGCAGCGAGGCATGGATCTTGAACTGATCGAGGCCGTGACCAAGGCGGTCAGCATTCCGGTCATCTGCGGCGGCGGCGTGGGCTGCGGTGATGACATTGTGGACGGTGCCAACGCCGGGGCGGACGCCGTGGCCTGCGCGGCGGTGCTGCACTACAAAAAAGAGACGGTGGCGGAACTGAAAGAGGACATCCGCGCCGGGGGAGTGGAGGTGCGCCGCGTATGAAAAAGGTGACGATCATCGA
>ERZ772820.1973-NODE-1973-length-15207-cov-10.408725_pt1 | contig 15207 bp, 10 predicted proteins | sample MGYA00511377_ERZ772820 | MGnify/ENA primary metagenome ERZ772820 (study PRJEB29015, sample SAMEA2737684) | human gut metagenome | biome: human gut; feature: human-associated habitat; material: faeces | place: China | collected 2012 ...
TTTAAGCATTAGATGCCACTTCCCGATGTCGTATCGGGTCTACTCCTAAGCGGAAGGCCAGCGGTCCGAATCCGCTCAGGCGTGCCAAAGAGCGCCGAAGGCTAAGCCTTCGGCGCTCTTTTCTTTTATAGATGCTGCACGACGGTGACCGCGCCGGAGAGAATGACATAGGCGTAGACGAGACGGCGGAGCTGCACGGCGTTGAGCTTTCCGCCGAGCTTTAACCCGAAGCGCTGCCCGCAGACCACGCCCGCCACGCCGAGCAGCGTCAGCGGCAGGAGGTCGAGCGTGTAGTAGCCGCTCAAAACGCGCGTGGTAATGGACGTTACATTATTCACGGCGAAGTTGGCCTGCGCGTTGGCGAGATAGCTCTCGCGGCTGTCCGTGGCGGCAAGGTAATAGATCGCCATGATCGGCCCGCCGATGGAAAACAGCCCACCGCAGACGCCCGCGAGCAGGCCGCAGACGACGGTGACCGCCGGCGTCACGCGGATGGCGGCCTTCTTTTCCGTCAGCAGCAGATAGGCGCCGAGCAGCATCAGGAACGCGCCGAACACCACGGTCATCACACGCAGGTCCATCGAGCCGATGAAGCGGATGGCCGTCACGCTCGCCGCCGCGTAAAGCAGCGTGGGCGGCAGGGTGAGCTTGAGGTCGATGCTTTTGCGCAGCTTCCACGCCAGCGTGACCGTCAGCCCGAGGCAGATGGAGGTCGAGACCGACGGCGCGACCGCCATGGTGAAAAAGTACGGCAGAATGGTCATCATCACGACCGCCGCGCCGAAGCCCGTGATGGATTGAACAAAGCCGCCGAGCGCTGCGCTCAGCGCGACTGCAAGGTATACCATAATCGCTTTCCTCTGATTTCCTTTTCTGAAAAAATGACCGCCGGCATTTCTGTCGACGGTCATTGTATGCTTTTTCCCGAATCGTGTCAAGATTTCGCAAAGCTTATTTGCTGCGCTTCTTGCCGAGATAGGCCTCCTTGACCTTTTCATCGGCCAGCAGCTCCGCGCCTGTGCCGCTCATGGTGATGGTGCCGGTCTCGAGCACATAGGCAAGGTCGGCGATCTTGAGCGCCATGTTGGCGTTCTGCTCGATGAGCAGGATGGTCACGCCCTGCCGGTTGATCTCGCGGATGATGTCAAAGATCCCCTGCACGACCAGCGGCGCAAGGCCGAGGGAGGGCTCGTCCATCATCAGCACCTTCGGGCGGGACATCAGCCCGCGGCCGACGGCCAGCATCTGCTGCTCGCCGCCGGAGAGCGTGCCGGCGAGCTGCCAGTTGCGCTCCTTCAGGCGGGGGAAGAGCTCATACACCCACTCGATATCCTTTTCGATCTCTTCCTTATCCTTGCGCAGGTAGGCGCCGATCTTGAGGTTTTCGAGCACGGTCATGTCCGGGAACACGCGCCGTCCCTCGGGAACCTGCGCGATGCCCGCGGCGAGAATGGCGTTGATGGGCTTGCCGAGCATCTGCTCGTTGTTGTAGGTGATGGAGCCGGACTTCGCCTTGACAAGGCCGGAGATGGTACGCAGCGTGGTGGATTTGCCCGCGCCGTTCGCGCCGATGAGGGTGACGATCTTGCCGTCGGACACCTCCATGTCAATGCCGCGCAGCGCCTGAATGCCGCCGTAGGCGACCTGAAGGTTTTGAATTTTAAGCATCCTCTTCCACCCCCAAATAGGCGTCGATGACGCGCTGGTTATTCTGGATCTCCTCCGGCGTGCCGGTGGCGATCAGTTCACCGAAGTCAATGACGTAGATGCGGTCGGAAATGTCCATGACGAGGTCCATGTGGTGCTCGATGAGCAGAATGGTCATGTGGAACTCGTCGCGGATGCGGCCGATGAACTCGGTGAGCTCGTTCGTCTCCTGCGGGTTCATGCCGGCGGCAGGCTCGTCGAGCATCAGGAGCTTCGGATGCGTCGCCAGCGCGCGGGCGATCTCCAGCCGGCGCTGCTTGCCGTAGGGCAAAGACGTCGCCAGCTCGTCCTTCACATCCTCCAGACCCACGATGCGCAGAAGCTCCATGACCTCCTCGCGATGCTGCGCCTCCTCCTTGCGGTTGAGACGGAAGGTAGCGGAAAAGACGTTGCTGGTGCGCAGCATATGCTTGGCAATGAGTACATTGTCGAACACGGTCTGGGACTTCCACAGGCGGATGTTCTGGAACGTGCGCGCCATGCCGAGCTTGGTGATCCGGTCGGGCGTAGGGTCGAGCACGGGCATCTGAACGAATTTCCCGGCCTCCTTGCCCTTGTAATTCTGCTTCATCTTGCCCTGCGGATGGTTGCGGACGATCGGCTCGCCCATGAAGCTGACCTGACCGTTCGTCGGCTCATACACGCCGGTGATGGTGTTGAACGCGGTGGTCTTGCCCGCGCCGTTGGGACCGATGAGCGCGACGATCTCGCCCTCGTTGACCTCAAGGCTCAGGTTGTCGACGGCGACGACGCCGCCGAACTGCATCGTAATATTGTCGAGACGCAGAATGTTTTGGCTCATTTCTCGCCGCCTCCCTTCTTTGTATGACGGCGCAGGAGATCGGGCAGCTCCTTATCGCCCATGATGCCCTTGCGGAAGAAGAGCACGACGACCATGATGATGACGGAGATGACCGCCATGCGGAAGCCGTTCTTGAAGAGGCCCGGCGCCGTGATGCCGAGGAACTCGCCGGTATCCAGACCGCGCAGCAGCCACTCGAGCGCCGCGATGTAGAGGAAGCTCGTGAGCACGCTGCCGGTGATGGAGCCGATGCCGCCGATGACGACCAGCAGCAAGATCTCATAGGTCATGCTGCTTCGGAACGACATCGCCGACACCGCGCCCATGTACATCGCCAGCATACCGCCGCCGACGCCCGCGAAGAACGAGGAAATGACGAAGGCAAGGCGCTTGTGGTGGGCAAGATTGATGCCCATCGCCTCGGCGGCGACCTCGTCGTCGCGGATGGCTTTGAACGCGCGGCCGTAGGTGGAGTTCACCAGCAGCACAACGCACGCGATGAACACGCCGATGAGCAGCAGGTACGCGGTCGCGCTGCTGAAATCGGGATAGCCCTTGAGAAGGTTCGAGGCGTTGGTCAGCGGACCGATGGCGTTCCATTGGATAATGGTGCGCATGATCTCGGCAAAGCCGAGGGTCGCAATGGCGAGGTAGTCGCTCTTCAGACGCAGCACGGGCAGACCGATCAGATAGGCGAAGAACGCCGCGATCAGACCGCCGACAAGCAGCGCGAGGATCATGCCGACCGCCGAGCCGACCTTGTCACCGAGGAAGCTCGCGAAGATCTCCGGCAGGGAGAACTTCACGATGCCGCCGTCAAAATACTGGTATACGCCCGCGCGCTTGGCGACCGGGATGCACAGCACCGCGTAGGAATACGCGCCGAGGAGCATAAAGCCCGCCTGACCGAGGGAGAAAAGGCCCGTAAAGCCGTTGAGCAGGTTCATCGAAACGGCGACGAGGGAATAGACCGACGCCTTTTTGATGACCTTGATCACAATGTGATAGCCCGGGAGCTGGGAGTCGAGGACCATCGTGACCGCCAGCACGACGAACAGGATGAGCGCGGTGAAGAGATACTCTTTGCCGATCGTTTTCTTTTTCATCTTCACCCCTCCTTACACCTTGTCCGTGACCTTTTCGCCGAAAAGTCCCGTGGGCTTGACGCACAGCACGATGATCAGCAGCGCAAAGGTGAACGCATCGGAGAAGGTGGACTGGCCGAGGCCCTTGATGATCTCCTCGCAAAGGCCGATCAGGAACGCGCCGACCACCGCGCCGGGAATGGAGCCGATGCCGCCGAACACCGCCGCGACGAAGGCCTTCAGGCCGGGCATACCGCCGGAGGTGATCGCCACCGTGGGATAGTTCGTAAAGTAGAGCATCGCGCCGACCGCGGCGAGGAACGAGCCGATGACGAAGGTCATCGAGATGACGGAGTTGATCTTCACGCCCATGAGCTGCGCGGTCTCAAAGTCCTTGGCGGCCGCGCGCATACCCATGCCGATCTTGGTCTTTTTGATCAGCGCGACGAGCGCAAAGACGAGCGCGATGGTCAGAACGGGCGTCACGACCGTGACGCGCTTGGTGGACGCGCCGAAGAGCGTGATGGTGTCGGAGATCCAGGGGATCGACGTCTTGACCGGCTGCGGCAGGCCGCCGGTCAGGTAGAACGCAAGATTCTGGATGAGGTAGCTCACACCGATGGCGCTGATCATCAGCGACATACGCGGCGCCGTGCGCAGCGGCTTATAGGCCACGCGCTCGATGGCAAAGCCGAGGATGACGGTGAAGATGAGCACCAGCGGGATCGAAATGTACATGGGCATGGACGCGGTGGTGTAGACCATGATCAGGCCTGCCACCATAAAGACATCGCCGTGGGCAAAGTTAATGAGGCGCAGAATGCCGTAGACCAGCGTGTAGCCGATGGCGATGAGCGCGTACTGACCTCCCACAGAGATACCGCTGATCAGATACGGTAAAATTCCCTGCATGGAAAACCTCCTGTTGGTAGGATTCGGGGGAACGCGAAAAAACGGGGAAAACTTGGCGGGGCTTTCGCCCCGCCAAGTTTGCTGCTTGTGGAGAGATTTGTGGGCTTTTCTCAGTCGATGCCCTGGATCTTCACGAAGTCCCACGCACCGGTCTCGGTGTTGGCGGTCTTGATGTAGGCCGCGTCGCGCTTGGCGTCGCCGATGTCGTCGAAGGAGATCTCGCCGGAGATGCCGGAGTAGGTCACGCCGGGCAGAGCCGCGAGGATGTCGGCGGGCGCGGTGCTGCCGGCAGCCTTGATGGCCTCGAGCGCGGTGAAGTAAGCGTCGTAGCCCATGACGGTGACGGCGGAGACCATGTCGTTGCCGCCGTTGTTGGTCTTGGCGTCGGCGTTGGCATTGATCCACTCCTTGATGCCGGCGTCGAACTCGGGATTACCACCCTCCTGATAGAAGGTCGTGATCTTAACATCGACATCCTTGCCCTTGGCGGCCTCAACGACCATGTTGCTGTCGAGCGTGTCGCCGCCGAGGATCGTGCCCTCGAAGCCCTGCGCGGCGGCGGCCTCAACGATCAGCTGCGCATAGTTGATGGAGACAGGGGAGAAAATGACGCCTGCGTTGGCAGCCTTGGCGTTGTTGATGTAGGAAACAAAGTTGGCATTGCCCTCGGGGAAGTTCTCGGCAACGACCTTGCCGCCGAGCTTCTCAAAGGCCTGCGTGAAGTAGTAGATCAGGCCCTGATCGTAGTCGCTGCCGAGCATACCGAGCAGGTAAGCGGTGTCGACGCCCAGCTCCTTATAGGCATAGTTCGCAAGAACGGTGCCCTGGAACGGATCGAGGAAGCAGATGCGGAAGTACACATCGCAGTCGGAAGTGACCTGCGGGTTGGTGCAGGTGACGCCGATGGCGGGCACGCCGGCCTCGGCGAACACGGTGCCGCCGGCCATGGACACGCCGGAGCCGTAGGAGCCGAGCACGATGCTCACGCCCTTGTTGACCAGCTCAGCGGCCGCGGACGGGCCGTTCTCGGCTGCGGTGCGGTTATCGACGACCTCCAGCTGGACCTTGTAGGTCTCGCCGTTGATGTCCACGGTGGGCTGGACGTAGTTGGCATACTGCATACCAAGCACCTCCTGCTTGCCGCCGGCGCCGTTGTCGCCGGTGAGCGGCTCGAAGACGCCGATCTTCACGACCTTCTCTTCGCCGGTGGTGTTGGGCGTGCCGCCCTCCTGCTGTTCGCCGCCCTTGTCGCCGCAGGCGACCAGACCAAGCGCCATGACGAGCGCAAGGACGAGTGCAAGAATCTTCTTCATATTCATATCCTCCTGACTTTCTGCCGCGCTGCCGCGGCAAGTGGGGCGTCCGCCCCTTTTGGTTGCAGTTTATTTTATCGAACCGTTGAATGGATTTCAAGCGTCGAATCTGTCAGAATTTTCGGTCGTTTCCGGTCGTTTTCCCACGGCCGCCTTCAAATTTCATGTGCATTTGTCTACGCACCGCGGACTCAAGTCCATTTATTGAGAATATCTATTGCTTTTCTGTTTTCCCCACGAGGACAAATGCTCTTGTCACTTTGCACAATAAAGATTTTCGCAAGAAAAGAAAAAAGTGACGCAGGGAACGGCAAATGCCCGTCCCTGCGTCACTTTTTCCATTCGTCCTTTTGCCCATCAGGCTTTTTCGCCGACCATTCGCTCAAATTCCTCGCCGGTCATCGTCTCGTGGGCGAGCAGATATTCCGCCACGGCGGTCAGCGCCTCGCGCCGTGCCGTCAAGATCTCCTCGCAGCGCGCATACGCGCGGTCGATGATGGCCTTGACCTCGTCGTCGATCTCAGCGGCGGTCTTTTCCGAGTAGCTGCGCGTCTGGCCCATCGTCTTGCCGATGAACACCTCGTCGTGCCCGCTCTCAAAGGCGATGGAGCCGAGCTTCTCGCTCATGCCGTAGGCCGTGACCATCTTGCGCGCGATGTGCGAGGCGCGCTCGATGTCGTTCGAGGCGCCGGTGGAAATGTCGCCGAGCATCAGCTTCTCCGCCGCGCGCCCGCCGAGGAGCGAGACGATCTGCTCCTCCATGTAGCGCTTGGACTGGTAGGAGCGGTCCTCGTCGGGCAGCGAAATGGTCATGCCGCCCGCGTGTCCGCGCGGAACGATGGTGATGCGGTGGACGGGCTCGTGCGTCGGCAGCGCGTGCATCACGACGGCATGGCCCGCCTCGTGATAGGCGGTCAGTTTCCGCTCGTGCTCCGGCACAACGCGGCTGCGCTTCTCGGGTCCGGCGAGGACCTTGATCTCCGCCTCCTCAAAGTCCGCCATGGTGATGAATTGGTCGCCGCGGCGCGCGCACAGAAGCGCCGCCTCGTTGGAAAGGTTCTCAAGGTCCGCGCCGGTGAAGCCCGCCGTGCCCCGCGCGACCTTGGCAAGGTCCACGTCCTCGGCAAGCGGCTTGTTGGCGGTGTGGATCTTCAAAACGTCCTCGCGGCCCTTGATGTCGGGATAGCCGACGTAGATCTGGCGGTCAAAGCGGCTGGGGCGCAGCAGCGCGGGGTCGAGGATGTCCGCGCGGTTGGTCGCCGCGAGAACGACCACGCCGTCGTTCGTGCCGAAGCCGTCCATCTCGACGAGCAGCTGGTTGAGCGTCTGCTCGCGCTCGTCGTGACCACCGCCGAGGCCGGTACCGCGCTGGCGGCCGACCGCGTCGATCTCGTCGATAAAAATGATGCAGGGAGCCGCCTTCTTGGCCTGCTCGAACAGGTCGCGCACGCGGCTTGCGCCGACGCCGACGTACATCTCCACAAAGTCCGAGCCGGAGATGGAGAGGAACTCCACTCCCGCCTCACCCGCGACCGCGCGGGCGAGCAGCGTCTTGCCCGTTCCCGGAGGGCCGACGAGCAGCACGCCCTTGGGAATACGCGCGCCGAGCTCGACAAACCTTTGCGGGTCGCGCAGGAAGTCCACGATCTCCGCAAGCTCCTCCTTCTCCTCGTCCGCGCCCGCAACATCGGCAAAGGTGGTCTTGCGGGCGCTCTCGCTGCCGTGCCGGAAGGTGGCGTTGCCGAACTTCGCCATACGGTCGTTCCCGCCGCCGGAGGCGCGCATGGAAAAGAAGTACCAGATGGCGAACAGCCCCGCGACGGCGATCACATAGGGCAGGGCAATGGCAAGGTAGTTAGGCGAGTGGTTGGCGGAGTAGTTATAGTCCTCCAGAATGCCGGCGGCCTTCTGCTCCACGACAAGGTCGTTGAGGTCGTCGTAGAAAAGGTCGAAGTCGTAGAGCTCCTTCCGGAGCTCCGTCTTGCCGTCCACCGCCTCGCGCAGCTTGAGCGTGAGCGTGGTGTCCTGCACGGTGAAGGACTTTACCTTCTCCTGTTCAAAGAGCTGCACGACCTCAGCATAGGAGATCTCCGGCTCCTTGGGGCGGAAGAAATACGAGGCGGCCGAAAGCAGCATGAAAACGCACAGCATCCACAGCACATAATTGGGTCGTTTGGTCTGGGTCAAAGGTTTTCCCTCCTTTTGCGGCAGCAGAATCTGCCTTGAAGAAAAGAGGCGACGAGCGCCTCTTTTCGATTCTTCAAAAAAGTCCTACGGACTTTTTTGATATTTGGATGCGCTTCGCTCTGCGCCTCTCCGCCGCAGCGGCTCGACGCTCACTTCGCGAGATGTGTTATTTCAGACGCGCATGTCGTCAGAAATAACAGTCAAGATCATTTGCGCCGTGCGCGGCGCAAAGCCTGCGGCGCTTTTTCCATCATACGCCGGCCTTACTTGCTGTAGACCTCCGGCTTGAGTACGCCGATGTACGGCATATTGCGGTACTGCTGGGCGTAATCCAGCCCGTAGCCCTTCCCACCGCGCAGGCGCGGCGGGAGCCCTTTGATCTTACTCTGAACGGTACGGAATGAATCCGTCCCGTTCCAAGATTTTGCCTGCGGCAAAATGCTTGTACGCGCTTACGCGCGCCGCCCCTTTCAGGGCGTGTGGGCTACGGCCTTACTTGCTGTAGACCTCGGGCTTGAGCACGCCGATGTACGGCATATTGCGGTACTGCTGGGCGTAATCCAGCCCGTAGCCCACGACGAACTCGTCGGGGACCTCAAAGCCCGCGAGATCGGCCTTGATGGGCTTGACGCGGCGGGCGGGCTTATCGAGCAGAGTAACGACCGTCACGCTCTTGGCGCCCTTGGTGAGGAAATAGTTCTTGAGGAAGTAGAGGGTATTGCCGGAGTCCAGGATGTCCTCGATGACCACGATCTCGCGGCCCGTAATGTCCTGCTGCAGGTCGTGCGTGATCTGCACCACGCCGGACGAGGACGTGCCGTTCTGGTAGGACGATACCGCGATGAACTCGATGTCGCTCTTGATCTGGCAGGCGCGGACGATGTCCGCCATGAAGATGAAGCTGCCCTTGAGCACGCCGAGGAACAGCGGGTTGCGGTCCTTGAACTGCTCGTAGAGCGCGTCGCCCATCTCCTGCACGCGCGTCCTGATCTGCTCCTCGCTGTAGAGCACCTTCAGCATATCCTGATCCATCATGCTTTTCGCCATAGTTTTTCCCTCTCCCATTGTTTTATGTTTGTTTTTTCGGAGACTTACTCCGCGGTTTTCTCAAAGGTCAATACACACACGCTCTCGCCGTCGCCCGGCAGAAACAGCGCGTCCGTGCCGATGCCGTACACCGCAGCGACCGCGCCGCCCGAGCGGATGACCGGCGTTTGCTCCCGCTCATCCGGCGAAAAGCCGCGCTCGGCGAAGAGCCGCTTGAGGCTCCGCGAGCCGCGCGAGACGGGCAGCGTCATGCTCTCCCGCGCGTCCCACGCGCCGACCGAGAGCGGCGCGTCCAGAGCGGCACCTCTTAATATAACGGTATTTTCAGAATTTTCAACCGTTTTTTCGCATTTTCGGCAGGTGATGGCAAAGCCGCCCCACCGGACGGTCTCCCCTGCGCGGAGCAAAACGCGCTCCGGCGTTTCCCTCCGGTGTGTGCAGAGCGTCAACACGCCGTCCGTGCGCCGCGCGGTCACGCCGCCGGGCAGGTCGAGCTGCGCTGTCCCGCTTCCCGCGCAAAGCGCGGCAAGCGCGTCGTAGTGCGCGGCGGTGAAGTCCTTCTTCCCCGCGCCGAGCGCATCGAGCGCAAGGCGCAGCACCCTCGGCTTCAGGACCGCGGGTGCCTGCGTGACCGCCGCGCAGGGCAGCGTCACCGCGCCGGCCTCCGTTTTCAGCTCCGTCAGATAGGCGGCGGCAAGGGAGTCGAGGTATTCATCCTCCTGCCGCAGGCGCAGCGCCGTCTCGCTGATGTGCTCGACCGCCTGCGCGTTGACCCGGCAGAGCTTCGGCAGCACCTCCGCGCGGATAAAGTTGCGCGTGAGCGCCGTGTCCGCGTTGGTCGCGTCCGTGCGATAGGGCACATGATGCTCCTTCGCGTAGGCGGCAAGCTCCTCCCGCGTCAAGCAGAGGAAGGGGCGCACCAGCCTGCCGTTTTTCGGCGCGATGCCGGCAAGTCCGGTCATGCCCGTGCCGCGGGCAAGGTGAAAGAGCACCGTTTCGGCGTTGTCGTTCGCGTGATGGGCGGTGACGATGCGCGCCGCGCCGGTCTGACCGGCAACGGAGTTAAGGAAGTCGTAGCGCAGCTTGCGCGCCGCCTCCTCGATTGTCAGGCCGTTCTCCCCGGCGTAGGCCGCCACATCGCCCGTGCCGACGCACAGCGGGATACGCCGCGCTGCGCACCACGCGCGCACGAGGTCCTCGTCCATGTCGGCCTCCTGCCCGCGCAGCTGATGGTTGTAGTGCGCCGCGCACACGCGGTAGCCGTTTTCGTATAAAAAGTCCAGCAGACACATCGAGTCCATGCCGCCCGAAGCCGCCGCGAGCAGCAGCTCGTAGCGCGGCAGCAGGTCGAAGCGCTGCACAAAGTCCAGTACCTTTTTCATTCGTCCTCGTACCGCCTTTCGAGCGTGCCGAAGGTCGTGTACTCCGGCATCCAGCGCAGCTCGACCTTGCCGGTCTCGCCGTGGCGGTTCTTGGCGACGATACACTCGGCAATGTTGTGCTTTTCGGAATCCTCGTTGTAATAGTCGTCACGGTAGAGAAAGAGCACGATGTCCGCGTCCTGCTCAATCGCGCCGGATTCACGCAGGTCGGAGAGCATGGGGCGCTTGTCGTCGCGCTTTTCGTTCGCGCGCGAGAGCTGTGAAAGGCAGAGCACAGGGACCTGCAATTCCTTCGCCATGATCTTGAGCATACGTGAAATGTCGCTCACCGCCTGCTGGCGGTTTTCGCCGCTGTAGCCCTTTCCGCCGGCGGAGGTCATCAGCTGAAGATAGTCGATGACAACGAGACCGAGGTTTTCGATGCGGCGGCATTTGGCGTTCATGTCCGCGACGGTGAGGAGCGGGTTGTCGTCGATCTTGATGTCCGTGCGGCTGAGCGTCGAGGCCGCCTCCGCGATCTTCACCCAGTCGCTCTCGCGCAGATTGCCGGAGATGAGCCGTCCGTTCTCCACCAGCGCCTCGTTGGACAGCACGCGCGTGACGAGCTGTTCCTTGGACATTTCCAGGGAAAAGACCGCGACCGCCTTGCCGCTCGCCTTTGCCACGTTGAGCGCCACGTTGAGCGCAAAGCTGGTCTTACCCATACCGGGTCTTGCCGCCAAAAGAATGAGGTCAGATTTGCTCAGGCCGTTGATCTTGTCGTCCACGGCGCTCAGGCCCGTGGAAAGGCCCGGCAGCGTCTTACCGCCGGTGGCGGAAAGCTCGGCGAGATGGTCGAGCACGCCCTGCAGCACAACGCTGATCTGCTCCATATTCTGTGCGCTGCGCCCGCGGCGCACCGCGTAGATCTTCTGCTCGGCGGCGTCGAGCACGGCGGAGGCTCCGCCCGTGCCGTCCTGCACCATGCCGGTGATGTCGCTCGCCACGGTCGCGATCGCGCGCAGCAGCGCCTTGTCGCGCACGATGTCGGCGTATTCATTGACGTTCGCGGAGGTTGGCGTGACCTCCATGAGCTGCACAAGATAATTGCGCGTGGTATTTTCGTCATAGGTGCCGTTGCGCTCCATCTCGCCCGCGACGGTCACGCCGTCGATGGGCTTGGAGTAGAGGAACATGGAATAGACCGTCTCGAAGATCTCCCGGTTCTGGCGCAGGTAGAAATCCTCGGGGCGCAGCTTTTCCATCACGTCCTTGATGCAGTTCGCGTCGATGAGCATCGAGCCGAGCACCGCCTGCTCCGCCTCGAGCGAGTGCGGCATCTGGCGGTAGAGCAGTTCGTCCATCGCAGGGCACCTCTTTTCTGCGTAAAGTCTGGCTTATTCCTCCGCCACGGTCACGGTGAACTTCCCGCTGACCTCGTAGCCGAGCTTCGCGCGGATCTCATAGCTGCCGAACGCCTTGATGGGCTCGTCGAGCACGATCTTCTGCTTGCCGACGTCCAGGCCGAACTGCGCCATGAGCGCCTCGGAGATCTCCTTGCCGGTGATGGCGCCGAAGAGTTTGCCGTTCGCGCCGCCCTTGGCGGTGATCTTCACGGTGCAGTTACGCAGCTTGTCCGCGGTCTCCACGGCGGCGGCGCGGTTCGCCGCCTCCTCGGCGCGGCGCGCCTTTTCCTTGAGGTTCATGGTGTTGATGGCGTCCGCCGTGGCGGGGATGGCCAGCTTGCGCGGCAGCAGATAGTTGCGGGCGTAGCCCTCTGCCGCGTCAATCATCTGGCCCTTCTTGCCCTGACCTCTGACGTCCTGCTGTAAAATAACTTTCATCGTTCTATCCTCCTGATGGTGGTTTTTTATCCTTCCAAATACTGGTCGATGGCGGCGATGAGCTGCTCGCGCACCGCGTCCACCGTCCCGTCCGGGATCTGTCCGCCCGCGGTGGTGGAGTTTCCGCCGCCGCCGAGCTTTTCCATAATGAGCTGCACGTTGATCTCGCCGAGCGAGCGCGCCGACAGATTCACGCCCGTATCGTGCTTGAAGAGCACGAACGACGCGCGCACACCGCGCAGCGTCAGCAGCTCGTCGGCGGCCTTGGCCGCGGTCACGCGGTCGATGTCCTGCTCCACCGCCGCGATGGCAATGTCGTTGTGATACAGCTCCGCGTGGCGGATGATGTCATAGCGCTCGATCATGTCGGAAAGCGTTCCCTGGAACAGGCGCTGCACGTCCGCCGTGTCCACGCCCGCGCGGCGCAGCAGCGCCGCGGCCTCAAAGGTGCGTCCGCCGGTGCGCATGGTAAAGTTCTTCGTATCGAGCACGATGCCCGCGAACAGGGCCTCGGCCTCGGCGCGCAGCAGATCGCCGGGGTCAATGAGATATTGCAGCAGCTCGCTCACCAGCTCCGATGCCGACGAGGCATACGGCTCGTGGAAGTTGAGCGCAGCGGATTCAATATAGCTCGCCGCCCGGCGGTGATGGTCGATGACCGCCACGCGGTTGCAGGTGTCGAGCAGCTGCTCGGACTCCACGAAGTCGGGGCGGTTGGTGTCCACCACCACGAGCAGCGCGCCGGGCTGTGCCTTGATGAAGGCGTCGCTGCCGCTGATGAAGGCGTCCTTATACTCCGGCAGCGCGGCAAGGCGCTTGAGGATCGGGCCGGCGGCATTGTCGTCCATGTCAATGACGATCTGCGCCTTCTTGCCGCGCTTGCGCGCGATGCAGCACACGCCCGCCGCCGCGCCGACGGCGTCGAAGTCGGCGTGCTTATGGCCCATGATAAAGACCTGACTGGCATCGGAGATCAGCTCGCCGAGGGCGTTGGCCATCACGCGGGACTTGACCTTCGTGCGCTTTTCGGTGGACTTTGTCTTGCCGCCGTAGAACTCAAAATCGAGGCGGTTGCGCACGACGACCTGATCGCCGCCGCGCGAGAGCGCCATCTCGATGGACAGGCCCGCGTTCTTGAAAAGCGTCTCGTAATCGTCCGCGTCCTTGCCGACGCCGATGGAGAGCGTCGCGGCGACGCCGTCCTCGGTGACAACGGAGCGCACCGCGTCGAGCACGCTGAACTTGCCCTCGAGCAGCGTATTGTAATGCTTCTCCGTCAGCAGCAGCAAATAGCGGTTGCGGTCGTACTTGCACAAAAGCCCCTGCGTGCCCGACACCCACGCGCTGATCTTTTCGTCGATCTGCGCGAGCACAGACGAGCGCGCCGCCTCGGTGCCGGCCTTCATCAGCTCCTCGTAGTTATCGAGCATGAGCACGGCCACGATGGGGCGGTTCTCCTCGCTCTTTTTCCTGAGCTCGTCCTGCTCAGTCACGTCCATCCAATAGGTCAGCGCGAGAAGCCCGCGCGCGCCGCTGCGGCCGCTCGGATGCGTGAGACTGCCGAACACGCGGAAGTGCCGGTTGTTGACGACGACCGTTTCGGGACATTCGCTCTTTCCCTCCAGCAGCCATTGGGCGGGGAAGCCGGGCAGCGTATCCTCCAGCCGGTTATCGAACAGATTCTCCCTCATGCCCGTGAGCTGGAGGAAGCTCTCGTTGCTCCACAGCACCTCCTGCGTGTCGGGGCGAAAGACCATCATGGCAAAGGGGGCCGAGAGCATGGAGGACTTGCCCGCGCTCGCCACATCGTCGGTCATATCCTCGACGTAGCGCTGGATGCCCTCGCGGCGCTTTTGCGCCGTGCGGCGGAAATAGACATAGGTGAGCGCCATCACACCGGCCTCAACGAGGCCGAGGATCGGCTCGATCCACAGCGTCACCGCGCAGAAGACCGCGGCAAGAAGAAAATACAGCCGCATATTCGGCTCGGTCAGCTTATTGACTTTCTTACTCATAAGGCATCCTCCCTGCTTCATCGGCAGCACAAAGGCGGAACAAATACGAATAGTTATTATATTGTAGCACACGGGCGCGCAAGGGTGCAATAGGCTTTCCGATAAAAAATTCGTCCGGAAAAGGGGCGCATGAAAAAAAGTGTGTACTTTTTCCAAAAAACGTGGTATACTATAAAAACACAAATTGTATTGAGCCGCCATCGCGCGGTTTGAATAGAGCACAAGTCCATAGTAAAAACGATCAGGGCGCCGATGGTGCGATGCGCTCCGCGGAACAGGGCGGAGCGCGCAGCACGGACGCCGTTGTTTCCGTGCGGTCATTTCCGCGCGGCGTGGACCGAATGCTCACCCAATTTTTGAAGATTCATAAGGAGTGAATGCATTTTGGCAGAAAATTTGAAGATCATCCCGCTCGGCGGGCTGAACGAGATCGGCAAGAACATGACCGTGTATGAGTACGGCGGCGAGATCATCGTCGTGGACTGCGGCATGGCCTTTCCCGGCGACGATATGTACGGCATCGACCTTGTCATTCCCGACGTGAGCTACCTCACCAAGCACAAGAACCGCATCCGCGGTCTGTTCATCACCCACGGCCACGAGGACCATATCGGGGCCATTCCCTACGTCCTCAAGCAGGTCAATATGCCTATTTACTGTACCCGCCTGACCGCGGGACTGATCCGCCTGAAGCTCGAGGAGCACGGGCTTTTGAAGTCCACCAAGATCGTCACGGTCGAAAGCGGCATGACGGTCAAGGCCGGCAAGTTCAGCGTGGAGTTCATTCATGTGAACCACTCCATCGCGGACAGCGTGGCGTTTGCCATCCACACCGGGCTTGGCACCGTCGTCCACACGGGCGACTTCAAGATCGACTCCACGCCCATCGACGGCGAGGTCATCGACCTTGCCCGCTTCGGCGAGCTTGGCAAGC
>ERZ772820.1974-NODE-1974-length-15205-cov-3.482442_pt1 | contig 15205 bp, 10 predicted proteins | sample MGYA00511377_ERZ772820 | MGnify/ENA primary metagenome ERZ772820 (study PRJEB29015, sample SAMEA2737684) | human gut metagenome | biome: human gut; feature: human-associated habitat; material: faeces | place: China | collected 2012 ...
TACCGCTGATTGCAGTTGGGGCAGACATATATGCTTTGATTTTCCATAGAAACAACACTCCGATGTCAGATGATTCAATCAGTAATGATAGAAAAATCCCGACGAAAAGTCAAGAAAACCCCGGCTCAGCCCTTTCGTCTGGCTGAACCGGGGTTCAGTTATAGCAGGCTGTTCCGATAATCGGTGGGGGAGACCCCCTCCATCTCCCGGAAAAGGTTGTAGAAGGTGGTGTACTGGGAGTAGCCGACGGCCTGAGCGATCTCCGCTATGGAAAGACGCGGGTCGGCCAACATGGTCTTGGCCATTTCCATGCGGCGCTTGCGCACGTGCTGGCGGAAGGGAATGCCCGTCTCCTGCCGCAGCAGTGCGGAAATGTAGTTGGGGCTGACGTAAAAACGGGCGGCCATGCTTTCCAGACTGATGTTTTCCATGGCATGGAGCTGGATGTAGGCCAGCGCGTCCCGAGCCAGCAGGGAAGATTTGCCACGTTTGACCTCCAGACTGGCTTTCAGTGATTCACAGATGTTGGTAAGGCAGGTATGAACGTCCTCCACACTGCCTACGAACCAGGTCTCATATAGTGCCTGACTGGCCGCATCGTTTTCGGGGCAGCCGAATTTCTTCTGCAGCGACATGGCGTACAGCGATACCAGCGCCCGCAAGTTGGAATACTGCTGGCCGCTCATCTTCAGGATGGCGTCCGCCGCGGCATTGGCCGATTCCTGCGTCAGCTCCGCTTTCTCGATCAGGGCTTCGATCTGCTTGTATACGTCCGTCACCCGCTTGGCACCGGGCGATTTGGCGTAAAACTGGATGGTCAGGGGCGCGTCCATCAGGGAAATATCCCACAGAGCCCGCCGAGCCTGCTGATAACTGGCGCGCACGTTGTTTTTGGAAGAACCGGGAAGACTGACCCCGATGCGAAGCCCATCCGATACCTGACGGCCGATCTCGTCCGCGAGCTGTCGGGCCTGCTGTTGGTAGTCTGCAGCGCCCTGCGGTATCACGAACATCACCACGGAGTCGTACAGCAGCAGCGTTTCCGCACTGATCTGCAGGCGCTGCACCGTTTCGTCCGCCAGCGCAAGAATTTCCTTGGAGGCCTGCTGGCCATTCTGGCTCTGGATCACCATCATATAAAAGGCGTTGAAGGGGAGGGTTTCATCCTCCAGAGATTCGTCCGGCTGATCCTGATACTGGCCGATATTGGTCAGCATACTCAAAAGCTGCGCCTTGCGCCGCACCCGCTGAGCCTGCCGGAGCGCTATGGAATAGGACGGCTGCATTCCACTGCGGCTGATTAGCCGTTCCAGTGCGGCGGCCATGGCGGCTTCGTCCACCGGCTGGGGCAGGTAGTCGAACACCCCCAGCCGAATGGCGCGCAGGGCCGCGTCAAAGGAACGCTCGGCCGAAACTAACATCCAGCGCAGCGCCAGATGGGCGTTTTCGATAAAATCAAGGGCCTGTTCATGATCTATCAGCACCATATCGGGAATGGAGCGGTAGATCTCCTCCTTGCCTTTGGCAAGGCTGTCCGCCATGGCGACGACCTCCACGCCCTTTTCCGCAGAGACGATCAGCTGCCGGTAGCGTTCCAACCTTTGCCCGTCCGGGGCGATCAGTACGGCTTTCAGCGCCATGAGGGAACTCCTTCTTTCGGAATGTCAGGCCTGTTCCGCCTGCGGGGCAGCGCTGCGCTTGCCCAAAATGGTGGTGCGGTAGTAGATCGTCAAAAGCAGCGAGCACATGGCCCAGCCCACGGGATAGGCCACCGCAATGCCGGTAAGCGGGTTGCCGAAGAAATTCTTGATGACGAAAAGGTACGTCTGACGGAACAGCACGAAGGAGAACAGCATCAGCAGCATGGGAATGGTGCTCTTGCCCACGCCGCGCAGCGCGCCGCTGTAGGTCTGGTTATAGCACATGAGGAAATAGAACGGTGCCTGCAGCGTAATGAAATGCTGAGAGAAGTCCAGTACCTCTTTTTCGTTGGAAAACATGGTGGACAGCGGACGGGCGAAGGCGACCATGACGACGCTGCACAGGATGGTGATGCTGATGGAAAGGATCTGCGCGTCCCGAACGCCCTTGCGGGCCCGGTCGATTTCCCTCGCGCCGTAGTTCTGGCCCACGAAGGTGGTGGAGGCCATGGCGATGGCCTGCATGGGGATCAGGGTAAAGGCGTCCAGCTTGTTGTAGCTGGACCAGCCCGCCATGCACGCGGAACCGAAGAAGTTGATATAGCCCTGTACGAATACGTTGGAGAAGGAAGTGATAGCCTGCTGAATTCCGCTGGGCAGACCGATGGAGATGATCCGCTTAAGGGTGGGAAGATCAATGCACAGCCGGTTCCAGTGAATGCCGTAGGGCGCATGATCCCGGGTCAGCACGAACAGGGTCAGAAGCGCGCTGAGAAACTGGGCAATGATGGTGGCATAGGCCACGCCTTCTACGCCCATGCCCAGCACCACCACAAAGATCAGATCCAGCGCGGTATTGATAACGGCGGAGAAAACCAGAAAGTACAGCGGGCGGCGGGAATCGCCCACGGCCCGAAGAATGCCGGAACCCATATTATAAAGCAGCAGTCCCAGCAGACCGGAAAAATAAATGGTCAGGTAGGTATGCGCCTCCGGGAAGACGTCCTCCGGGGTGGACTGGAGCCGCAGCAGCGTGTCCGCCCCCAGAACGCCCAGAGCGGTAAAGGCCACGGCCAGAATAAAGGTGATGCTGATGGAGGTATGCACGGCTTTGTGCAATCCTTCGTGATCGCGGCTGCCGTAGCATTGGGAAATGATCACGCTGGAGCCGGTGGAAAGGCCGGCGGCGAAGCCCACCAGCATGTTGATGATGCTGGATGTGGTGCCCACGGCGGCCAGCGCTTCCTTACCTACAAACTGGCCCACCACAATGGTATCCACCGTGTTGTATAATTGCTGGAAAATCAGCCCGATCATCATGGGAAGAGAAAACTCGATCAACTGACGCCAAATGCTTCCCTGCGTCATGTCCGAGTCCAGACGTCTGCTCTTTCCGGCCATTTTCATTCCTCCTATTCAGCCAAAACGCATAAAAATACCTTATCACAATCCCAGCGGCAGGTCAAGAAAACGTCAAATTTTGATCGTGCGCGGCAAAAAAGCCCCGAAGGGCCTTATTTGCGGAATGTCCATAGCTTGTTGACCACGAAATTGAGCGGGATGGTGACGATCAGCGTCAGGATGGGGGAAAGCCACTCCGATAGGCCGAGGACCTGCACTTCCAGCCACATCAGCAGCGTGGACAAAAGAAAGGATGCGCCGTAGGAAACATAGCTTTTCCCCAAACGGAGCCACAGCTCCTTTCGGGTGGCGGCGCTTTTTTGAAAGACGAAGCGGTTGTTCCAGTAAAAGGCGTTCAGCACGCTGACAGCCCAGCCCACGAAATTGCCCCACAGGTACAGCGACGGGTCGAGCCAGATGAAGAGGTAGTTGATCCCCAGCGAAAGCAGGGTGTTGGCCGCACCCACCAGTCCGAACTTCACGAATTGCGCAAGCCACTCCCGCAGCTTTTCGTTTTGGGAAAGAAATCCGGGCAGCTTCATCGGAGGCCCCTCCGATCCAGCGGCACTTCGCCGTCGGAACGCTCGATCAGGTAGGGGGGACGGCGGCGGGCCGCGTCAAAGGTGCGCCAGAGATACGCGCCCAGCAGCCCCAGCGTCAGCATGATAATGCCGAAGGCCAGCAGCTGGAAAATGAACATCATGGTCCAGCCGGTCACGTCGATCCTGCCGGACAGCTTGCTGATGAGCGCGTCCAGCGCCCAGATGACCGAACCTACGCAGCTCAGGCCGCCCAGCCATGTGACGATGGTGATGGGCAGCGTGGAAAAGCTGAACAGGGTGTCGGCCACCAGCCGGAGCTTTTTGCGCAGCGTCCATTTGCTGGAACCGATCTCCCGGGCCCGGCGAACGTAGCCCACCGTGGCGGTCCTGAAGCCCGCCCAGAGAATCTGACCGCTGAGGGCGCTGTTGGGCTCATCCATCCGCTCCAGTACCTCAATGACCTTGCGGTCCAGCAGATACACGTCGAAGCCGGTCTTGGGCATCTGGGGGAAGGCGAATTTCCGGGTCAGGGCGTAGTAGGCGTTGGCAAAGAAAATCTGCATCCGCCCTTCCTCCCGGCCTTCCCGGACGGCCAGCACCACGTTGTTGCCCTCGGCCCATTTTTCGTACATGTCGTAGATCATTTCCGTGGGCTCCTGAAGGTCGGCGCATTTGACCACGGCGCAGTCACCCGTGCTCTGTACAAGGCCGCACAGCACCGCCGCGTCGCTGCCGAAATTTCGGCTCAGGTGGTAGATATGGATGCGCTCGTCCTGCGCCTTCAGTTCTTCCATCACCTGATAGCTGCGGTCGCCGCTGCCGTCGTCCACCATGACGATTTCCACGTCAAAGGGGTTGTCCCGATCCAGCAGCTTTTCCTTCAGGTCGGCGTACAGGGGGTGCAGGTTGTTTTCATTATAATAGACGGGTACCACGATCGACAGCTTAGGCATGGGCGTTGACCTCTCTGACAAATTCATCGTGATCGCGGATGTATTCCTCCGCGTCGTAGTGCTCGCTGGACAAAACCAGCAGGATGGAATCGGGCGAAAAATCGTACATATCCTTCCAGATCATGGGCGGCAGATAAATGCCTGTGTGGGGACGGTTCAGGGAGAACACTGCCTCGTTGCCCAGCCCGTCGTCCACCCGGATTTTGCTCTGGCCGGACACGTTGATGAGGACAAATTCAGAGCGCCGGTTGGCGTGCTGGCCCCGCACCACATCCCGGTCGGAGCCGTACATATAAAAGATGCGCTTGACCACAAAGGGAATGTCCTGCTCGCCCTCCACCACCACCAGATGGCCCCGCTGGTCGCCGTGCTGGGGAAAGGTCAGCATTTGTACTTCACGTCGGTTCATACGGGCGCGCCTCCGTTTTCGGATAACAGATTTTTCGTAAAGATGCGGTTGAGAGAGTGCTGGGTGCCGTATCCCTCTTTGTTCAGGATCAGGCCGGTGTTGAGCACCCGCCCCCTGTCGTGGGTGCAGGTGCCGAAGCTGACGGCGCTGCAGTTCCGGCGCAGCCCTTCGCGGATGACCGCGTCATAGAGCAGCGTGGAGGGAACATAGGCGGTAATGCCGGTATCGGTGGCCAGATATTGGGTGTGCAGTACATTGGTCTGAGCGAAATAGAACAGGCAGGCCGCCGCAGCCAGCGCCCCCTCCGGGGTACGCAGGCCCAGAAAGAGGATCTCGTTTCTCAGACGGGAATGACGGAAGTCGATCAGTTCTTCTGCCGTGTGGACAGGCACCGCGTCAAATTTGCGCAGGTTCAGACACAGCAGCGCGTGAAACTGGCGGATGTCTTCTTCCGTTTCCAGCGCCGCCGTGGAAAGCCCCTGCTTCTCCGTTTTTTTCAGATCGTAGCGCTTATTGAAGGAATAGGCCTTCCGCAGTTCGGCATAGGGCCTGTCCAGCGGAAGCCAGCAGGAAATTTCTGTCTCCTGTGTATATCCCTGCTGGTATAGGACATATTCCAGCGCTTCGTCCGGCTGACGGCTGAACAGGGCGGAGGTCTGCTTCAGTTCCGCCAACTCGTAGCCGTCGGCCCAGGGCGCGCCGATCAGCTCGAAGGGCTTGCTGGTGCCCCGGCCTTCGCTGATGGTGCTGACCCCCTCGAATACGCACATCCCTGCATACAACAGGTTGGCGGTGCAGCTGTTCAGACTGGGGGAGGGCAGCAGCCACGGCAGGTCAGTCTCATCTGCGTACCAGCTGCGTTTCCAGCCCTCCACAGGGACAACGTGCAGGTCGCAGCCAATGCCGAACTCGCCGTTTACGTACCGGGCGAATTCGCCCATGGTCAGCGCCGTTCGGCTGGGCAGCTCATAGTCGCCTACGATCAGGTGCATGGTGGACGGGCAGACCGTGCCCTCCACCGTTACGCCGTTGATGGGCGCGATACGGTCGGGGATGACCAGCTTCTTGCCCGCCTTAGCACAGGCTTTCATCAGCGCGGCGCAGCAGTGCAGGTATTCGAAGAAGCGGGTGCCCGCTTCCCGAATGTCGAAGACCACCGCGTCCACCTGGGCGAGCATTTCTTCCGAAGGGGCGATGCGCTCCCGATTGAAGATGCTGACCACCTGCCGCCCGGTGACGGTATCGGTGTATTCCGGCACGTCTTCGCCGTACTGAAATTCGCCCCGGATGCCGTAGATGGTGTTCCAAAGGGCCGTGACGTTGTAGCGCTGGCAGAGCACGTCCACCACGGGAGTCAGTTCCCGGTTGATCGCGCCGCCGCCCGTGACCACGCCCAGCCGCAGGCCTTTTAGTTCCCGATCCAGTGCTTCCAGCCGGTCAATGCCGTTAAGAACCTTGTGCATAGAAATACCCTCCTAGTTATGTATAGATGAACGTTTTTTAGTCCTTGTTGGTCTCGCCGCGGGCCGTATGCATCCGCAGGGCGGCCTCCCGGGTCTTTTCCAGATGGGGACGAATCTCTTTATAAGTGCGGCTGCACACGGACGTATACAGCACGTCGATCATGAACATCTGGCAGATACGGGAGCTCATGGCGCCACTGCGCATGAAGGTCTCGGTGCTGCCGGTGAACAGCCGGATGGAGGCCAGGTCGCTGATGGTGGAGGAACCGAACTTGGTCAGGGAGATGATCTCCACGCCCGCCGCGGCGACCTCCCGGGCCACGTTGACGGTGTCGGTGGTCTCGCCGGAATAGGAGATCACCACCGCCGCGTCGCCCTTGCGCAGGGAAAGGGAGGTGATGTACTGGTTGTGCGGGTCGGTATTGGCCACGGCGACCTTGCCGATGCGGCCGAATTTGTTGCTGGCGTCCAGCGCCACCAGACCGGAAGAACCCACGCCGTAAAAATCGGTGCGCCGGGCCCGGCACAGAAGGCTAACGGCCCGCTCCAACTCCGCCGCGTCGTTCATTTCCATGGTGGTGCGCAGCGCACCGAAGTCGCTGGTCAGAAGGTGGCTCATCACCGCCTCGGGGTCGTCGCCGGGGTGGATATCCTCAAATTCCCGGTTTTCCTCCAACACGGACAATTCGCCGCACAGGCTCTTCATCAGCTCCTTGTAGCCGGACAGCTTCAGGGCCTTGCAAAGCCGCATGACGGAGGAAACGCTGCTGCCGCAGGCCTGCGCCAGCTCCTCCAGCGACATGCCGGAGGCCTGACGGGGGTGCTGCGTCAGGTAATCGGCGATCTGCTGCTCTTTGGGGCTTAATGATGCGTAGGATTCTTTGATGCGGAAAAAGCATCCTCCGGCTGCGGCCATGGCTATCCTCTCCCTCGGCCGGACGGAAAGCGGCCCGGCGGCTTTTGACTGAAATACGCGTTTATGCGAAAAAAGAACTTTTTACTTTCCTTGTATCCAATATAAAGGAAAGTTCTCCTTCTGTCAAATGAAAAAAGAAAAGTTCTATGCAAAAATTGAAAAACAGCATTGACAATTACTTATCATACTTCTATAATGAAGCTGGCTCTAAAGGAGATGTTTCCCTTTCGATAAAAAAACAGGTTTTTGAAGGAGGGTTCTTGTTATGATCGATCTGAACCGCCGTCCCCGGATGGGACTTTTGCTGATCTCCCCCGAACGCTTCCAGACCATTGGCGAGGGCACGGCCCGCGGCAGCTACAAGGAACGCAAGCAGAAGGAAGCCGAATGGATGGCCAAGGAAGCGTCCGCTATCGCGGAAGTGACCTTCCCCGGCGTGATCTACACCGCCGAGGATGTGAAGCGCGCCATCGACGCTTTCGTGACCGCCAAGGTGGACTACGTGCTGGCTATTTACCTCAGCTGGGCGGAGGACTTCGCGTGGATCCGCTTCCTGCGGGATATGCCCGCCTGCCCGGTGCTGTTCTGCCATCGGATGCGGGACAAGATCGAACTGAAGGACACCCATGATGACGACGAATTCGCCGAGTATCTGTGCTGCGGCGGACTGGTGGGCTCGCTGGAGGCCAGCGGCTCCGTCAAGCGCTTCAACCGCCCCATGCTGGAGGTCTACGCCGGTACCTGGACGGAAGTTCTGGCCCGCGCCAAAACCTTCGGCTGCGCCGCCCGGGCCCGCGCTCTCTTCCGGGAAAGCACCATGGGCCTGCTGGCCTGCATGAACGAGGTCATGTGGAGCACCTATGTGGATCCCTACGCCATCTTCCGGGATGTGGGGCCGGAGCTGCGGTTCCTGTCCGTGGCGGAGCTGGAAGATACCGTCAACACCGTCACCGAAGCCGACGCCGCTGCGGTGATGAAGCGCATCGCCTCCCAGTATGAAGTGCTGCCCAATGTGGACGAGGGCAAGTTCCTGGCCTCCGTCCGCGCCTCCATGGGCATGGAGCGTCTGGCGGAAAAGAAGAATCTGGATCTGCTGGTGCTCAACGATATCGACACCGTGCTGTTCCAGCACATCGGCCTGCGGCCCGGCTTCTGGCCCACCTCTCCCGATGTGAAGACCCTCATCGTGCCCGAAGGCGACATCGGCGGCGGCATCGCCTGCTTCGCCCTGAAGCTGCTGACCGGCGGCCACGTAAACTACATCGAGCCCTTCCATATCGACCTGCCCAACCACGGCTTTGACGGCGGCCACGCGGGCCCCAACGATTACACCGATCCCCGGGGCAAGTGCAAGATCTCGTCCGACGTGCGCTTTGCCAAAACCAAGTGGAAATACGCCGGCGCGCCCTTTGCGTGGTACGTGTTCCCGGAAGGCGAAAAGACCATGCTGCACTGCTCTCAGCAGACGGGCAAGTTCCAGTTTGTGGCCGCCCAGATCGAGGCCGTGCATACCGACCATTTCCTGGCCACCTATTCCCACAGCCACTTCCGTCCCGTGGGCGAAAGCTGCACCGAGCTGTTCACCAAGCTGCTGCGGCAGGGCGTGACCCAGCACTACGGCATCGTGGACGGCAACGTGCAGGCGGAGCTGCAGGACTTGGCCATGATGATGAACTTCGAATTTGAGCGCGTGTAAGGCGCTGAAAAACAAACCAGAGTCCAAAGGAGAGACAACCATGGAACGGATGAAGAAAATCGGAACCCTGCCGCTTCGGAACGCTGCTCAGGTAGGCCCCTCCCGCATCGGCATCGGCTTTGAAAAGCTGGACCGCAAGGTATTCGAGCCGGAAAAGGCCTATGATCTGGTTGCCGCCAGCGGCGTACACTACGTCCGGCTTCAGTCCGGCTGGCAGCGCACGGAAACCGAAAAGGGAAAGTACGACTTTGCATGGCTGGACGACATCGTGGATCAGCTCATCGCCCGGGGCATGGAGCCCTGGATCGACCTGTGCTACGGCAACGAGCTGTACACCCCCATGGCGAAGGAATACTTCGGCGCGGTGGGCTGCGCGCCCATCGCTACCGAGGAAGAGCGGGAAGGCTGGCTCCGCTATGTGAAGGCCGTCGTGACCCGCTACCGCGGCAAGGTGAAGTGGTACGAGATCTGGAACGAGCCGGACGGCCAGTGGTGCTGGAAAACCGGCGTAAGCCCCGAGGAATACGGCGATTTCGCGCTGGCCACGGCTCGGGCCATCCACGAGGCCGACCCGGAGGCCAAGGCCATCGCGGGCGTGCTGTGCTATGTGAATCTGCCCTATTTCAAGCGGATGCTGGACCGGGGCGTGGCGGCGGAGGCCGACGCGGTCTCCTTCCACCGCTATAACGCCAACGAGCTGGACGCGCTGAACGAAATGCAGGCCCTGCGGGCCCTGCTCGACCGCTACAATCCCAAGGTGCAGATCATTCAGGGCGAAAGCGGTACCCAGTCCGATTCCCGGGGCGCGGGCGCGCTGCGGGGCGGCGCGTGGACGCCCCTTAAGCAGGCCAAGTACCTGCTGCGCCACCGGCTGATCGATCTGTCCACCGATATGGTGTTCACCTCCCATTTTTCCGCCATGGACATGATCGAGGCCCTGAACGGCAAGGTAGGGGATAAGGCCTCCTATCTGGATTTCGGCTATTTCGGCGTGATTCAGGCCGACTTCAACGAGGAAGGGCTGGCCACCGGCGAATACACCCCCAAGCTGTCCTACCGGGCGCTGCAGCACCTGTGCACCCTGTTTGACGGAAAGGCGCAGCCGGAGCAGCTGCCCGTCCGCCGGGTGGTGAATCCCTCTCCCCGCGTGTTCGACAAGGACGCTTCCGACAGCCGTCTGGTGATGCTGGGCTTCCGCCGCGGAAACGGCACGGCGCTGGCTTATTGGGAGGCCGCCGACCTGATGCGGGAGACCTTCGACAGTACTGTCAGCTTCCAGCTGGCGGGCGTGAAGGACGCGCCCCGTCTGGTCGATCTGATGACCGGCGACGTGTATCAGGTGCCTGAAACGCTGGTGAAGCGGGACGATCTGAGCAATGTTGTGGAGCTGGTGAACCTGCCCCTGACCGACAGCCCCCTGCTTCTGATGTTCGGCGATTTTGACGACTGAGGTTGATATTTGCATGACGACTGGCAATATTCTGGTGCTGGATGTAGGCGGCAGCTTTCTGAAATACGGCGTTGCCGACGAAAAGGGCGCGCTGCTTCCCGGCAGCGTGGGCGAAGTGCCCGCCCGGGCGGACGAATCGCCGGAGAAGGTCTATGAGGCTTTCGGCGAGGTGATCCGCCGGGCGCTGGAGGCCGCGCCGCTGGCCGGAGCCTGCGCCTGCTTCCCCGGCCCCTTCGACTACACCGAGGGCGTATTCCGGATGAAGCATAAATTTCAGGCGCTGTACGGCTGCTCCATCCTGCCGCCCTTCGAACGGGCAGGACTTCCCGTCCGCTTCCTGCACGACTCCACTTCCTACATTCTGGGCGAGGTTTCCGACGGAACGCTGCAGGGGACGCAAAACCCCTGCTGCGTGATGCTGGGCACGGGGCTGGGATTTTCCATGATGAAGGACGGCAAAGTCCTGATCGATCAGACCCAGACTCCGGCACTGGCCCTGTGGTGCGCTCCCTTCTGGGAGGGCATCGCCGAGGACTATGTGTCCACCCGGGCCATTCAGGCCGCCTATGGTCAGCCCCTTTCCGTCAAGGATATCGCAGGCCGGGCCCGTCAGGGGGACGAACAGGCTCTCCGGGCTTTCCGGCTGGCGGGCGAAGCCCTGTCGGAGCTGATGGAGATCATCGACCGTCGCTTCCATCCGGACAAGCTGGCGCTGGGCGGACAGATCGCCCGCTCCGCCGACCTTCTGCAGCTGAAACTGCCCTTCCCGTGGGAAGTGTCCCACCATCTGGACGACGCGGCCCTGCGGGGTGCGGCCTATTACGCCCTGCGCACTCGGGAAGAATGCACCGAGGTGCTGCCCAAAATTTCCCTTTGATTTTTTCTAACTTACCATACAGGAGGAAGAACCCATGAGTTTTATGTTCCATCCCTATCCCTACGTGGATCCCGATGCGGTCAATCCCATTCACGCCCCCGAGTCCGTGAAGAACGGGCTGGTCAAAGGCCCCCAGTCCGTGGCGAAGGAGATCGCCCGGCAGATCAAGGCCGGCAAGACCCGCGTGGGTATCGACTGCTACGCGGGCGCGGAGATCGGCGCGCTGGCCCGTCAGCTGGAAGAGTTTGTGGAAAACGTCTGCCTGATCGACGCGACCACGCTGGCCATGGACGAAAAAGAGCTGGATGAAAAGCTGGCTCCCTATCTGCCCACCGACCGCGACCGCGACCCCGTGCTGCTGTACGGCCGCCGCTTCATGGAGGGCTATGAGGGCCTGCAGAACACCGAAAAGGTGCAGGCGCTGAAGGAAAAGCTGGACAAGGTCGAGGGCCCCGTGGTGGTCTACGGCATGGGCGCGCTGTGCAAGGCCCTGCGGGACAGCTACGACCTGAAGGTTTGGATGGACCTGTCCCCCCGGCAGACCGCTATCAACTATAAGACCGGCCTGGCCATCAACTACGGTTCTACCCATTCCCGTCCCTTCAGCCAGCTGATGCGCCGGAACTACTATGTGGACTTCGAGACCGCGCTGGATCTGCGCTGGGAGCTGATCCGGGAAAAGGCGCTGGACGGCTATATTTTCGCCGATGATCCACAGAAGATGCAGTGGCTGCCCTACGGCGCGCTGCTGGATCTGTTCGACGAGCTGAACCGTTCGCCCATGCGCTGCCGCCCGGTGTATCTGGAAGGCGTGTGGGGCGGCTTCTACGTCCACAAGCTGCGCAAGCTGCCCAAGGAAATGAAGAACTGCGCGTGGGTGTTCGATATGATCCCCATGGAGGTCTCTCTGGCGGCGACCTTCGACGGCAACGAGTTTGAAGTGCCCTTCTACACCTTCGTGCAGGCCATGGGCGAAAAACTGCTGGGAAAGCGGGCCTACGACGCGTTTGGCGGCTACTTCCCCATCCGCTTCAACTATGACGATACCTATCACGCCAACGGCAACATGTCCATCCAGTGCCACCCAGACGCGGAATATGTGATGAAGAACCACTCCGAGCTGGGCCGTCAGGACGAGAGCTACTACGTCTGCGTCACCGCGCAGGACGCCAAGACCTATCTGGGCTTCAAGCACGAGGACTCCTGTGAAAAGTTCTTCGCCGCCGCGGAAAAGGCGCAGGAGACCCACGAGCTGATCGACTATACCCAGTACATCAACGCCGTTCCCTCCGTGCCCGGCACGCAGGTGATGATTCCCGCCGGTACGGTGCATGCCTCCGGCCGCAATCAGGTCATTCTGGAGATCGGCAGCCTGACCGTGGGCTCCTACACCTACAAGCTGTACGACTATCAGCGCATCGACCCCCAGACCGGCCTGCCCCGCCCCATTCACCTGAAGATGGGCCGGGACGTGATCCACCCCGAGCGCACTGCCGAATTTGTGCGGGACAATCTGGTCAACCACGGCGGCGTCGTCCGTCAGGGTGAGGACTGGTGCGAGAAGGTCGTGGGCGAGCATGACCTGCTGTACTTCTCCCTGCGCAATCTGGTGTTCGCCACCTCCATGGAGGACGATACCAAGGACGATTTCCACGTGCTGGCGCTGGTGGACGGCGAAAAGGTGCGCGTGGAATCCGTGGAGGATCCCAGCCGTTACTTTGACCTGAACATGCTGGACATCGTCGTGGTGCCCGCCACCTTCGGCAAGTACCGCGTGGTGAACAAGGGCATCGGCGTGGCAGTCATCCACAAGACCATGCTCAAGCCGTAAGGCAGGAGGAAAGAGGCCATGTATGAGCTTCAGGGAAAGACCATGATCTACCGGCTGGACAGCCGGGGCCGTTCCATCAGCTGCTATCACCGTCAGACCGGGCATGAGTACATCCACACGCCCGGCGCGGTGTGGAAATTGATCTATGCGGTAAAGAACACGGAACGGGTAGAGGTTCCCGTCTGGGCCGAGGAGCAGCGCTTCTCCGTCCAGACCGGGGAAAATCAGCTGACTCTATGCTACGACGGACTCATCGGCGACGAGGGCCGGCGGATCGACGCCGCCCTGAAGCTCCATTTCCAGATGAACGACCTGGGTCTGCAGGTTTGGGCCGATCTGGAAAATCGGGATCCTCAGGTGACGCTGATGGAGCTGCAGCTGACCCCGGTCTCCGGGGCCCGGACGCTGGCGGGAGAGCCGGACAATGATTTCATCGCGTGGCCCAACGGACTGGGCCGCCGGGTGCGCCGTCCCGCCTACGCCGACCTGAGCACCTTTGCCGGGTTCCGCAAATACGAACGCCACGATCAATACCATACCGACATGGACGCGCTCTATCCCTCGGACGCGGCCTCCATGCAGTGGTACGACTGGTACACCGGCGGCGAGGGCCTGTACTGCGCCAGCGAGGACGTGACCCACCAGACAGTGGGCCTGCACATCGAGCGGGACGCCAAGCTGAACGTGCTTCGCTTCGGCTTTATCCGTTACCCCATGATCGACGCGGGCGAGCGCTTCACCATGGCCCCCATCGACTGCTATCCCCATCTGGGCGACTGGCACGCGGGCGCGAAGCTGTACCGGGCCTTCATGGAAGAAAAGGGCGGCTTCGTCCCGCCCGTCAACCCCGAATGGAGCCGGGACATGACGGGCTGGCTGCGGCTGATTTTCAAGCAGCACCACTGTGAACTGAACTGGAGCTATGCCGACATCCCCACCATGTACGACGAGCTGGAGGCCAGCGGCCTCAAGACTCTGTACCTGCTGGGGTGGGAAGAAGGCGGCTTTGCCCGCCAGTGGCCCGATTTCCGGGTGGATGAACGCATGGGCGGCGAAAAACTGCTGCGGGAGGGCATCGAGTACGTCCACAAAAAGGGCGGCAAGGTTCTGATGTTCCTGAGCTATGCCCTGATCGATCATCACAGCGACTTCTACCTTAAGGAAGGCGGAGACAAGGCCACCATCCGCTCCATCTGGGGCGAGGATATTCCCTTTGCCGAAACCTACTGCGGCGAGGGCACCTACCGCAAGATCGGCAACCCGGCCATGCCTATGTATCTGGCCTGCCCCGGATCGCCCCTGTGGCAGGAAAAGATGAAGGAGGCCGCCAAGACCTGCCTGGAGCTGGGCGCGGACGGCGTGCTGTACGACATCGGTTCCTGGCACCCCTATTTTTGCTACGCCGAGGGATATACCCACGCCAAGCCCAGCCATTCCCATGAAAGCAAGGCCGCCAATTACGCCGGTCTGCGGGAGTATATCAAGACCTTCGGGCAGGATAAGATTATCCTGATGGAGCACAACACTGATATTTTCGGTCAGTCCATGGATATTTCCCACAGCGCCAACACCCAGCCCCCGGTGCGTCTGCGCTCCCCGGAAACAGCCAAGCACGCCACGGACGTGCGCGACGATCTGTTCATGCCGGAGCTGTACCGCTACACTTTCCCGGAATTGGTAGCCACCAACCGGGAATGCGGCGAGGACGAGGAAAGCTACAAGGCCATGGCCGGGTTCAGTTTCCTGTATGGTCTGCGCTTTGACATGACCATCTACCGCTGCTGCGGTTCTCTGCGGGATATTCCCCGGTACGCCGCTTATCTGAAGGAGATCTCCGCCCTGTACGAGCAGTACGGCGACTTCCTGCTCCGGGGCCGCTTCGTGGACGGCGACGGCTTTACCTCGGACAGCGAGAATGTGCTGGTCAAGGGCTGGGAAGGCTGCAACGGCGGCCTGGCCGTCAGCCTGTGGAACCCCACCGGCGAGGATCAGGCCGTGAACCTCCGCAGCCGCAAGACCGGCCGCGC
>ERZ772820.1978-NODE-1978-length-15185-cov-9.507138_pt1 | contig 15185 bp, 13 predicted proteins | sample MGYA00511377_ERZ772820 | MGnify/ENA primary metagenome ERZ772820 (study PRJEB29015, sample SAMEA2737684) | human gut metagenome | biome: human gut; feature: human-associated habitat; material: faeces | place: China | collected 2012 ...
AGCGGCTTTGCCAGCCGCGCCCAGTGCGCGTGCGCCGCCGCCCGCGCCGCTTCATCCGCCCCCGGCACGTCCCGAAGCGCTTCCTTCAGTTCCTTTTCCGTCATCCGCCGCGTCCCTCATTCCCTGATCTTTCTGATGACGTCCAAAATGGAGCCGTCCCTGCTTTCCACCACCGCGACCACCTCGTCCTCAAACTCGACGGGGTCGGGCTTGCCCGCGATTCGGTAGGCCTCGTCGCGCAGCGCCTCGATGGTGCGAATCGGCAGCCCCGAATTTTGATAGGCCGCGATCAGATCCTGCCTTCTCGGGTTGATGGCGATGCCGCAATCGGTAACCACCACGTCGATCGCCTCGCCGGGGGTCGTGACCGTCAGCACGCGATCCACAATCGTCGGGATTCGGCTTCGGATCAGCGGCGCGACGACGATGGCGCACTTGGCCCCCGCCGCCGTATCCGGATGGCCGCCGGGCGCGCCGCGAACCACGCCGTCCGAGCCCGTCACGACATTGACGTTAAAATCGACGTCCACCTCGAGCGCGCCGAGAATCACAAAATCCAGCTTGTTGACATACGCGCCCTTGTTCATCGGGTTCGCGTATTCCGACGTTGAAATCTCCACGTGATTGGGATTTGTCTTGATGTGCTCGATCGCCGCCGCGTCAAACACCTGCGCGTCAACGATCTTGCGGACAAAGCCCTCATCCATCAAATCGCACATCGCCTGCATGATACCGCCGATGGCAAAGCCCATCCGAATCCCCTTCTGCTGCATATAGGGCTTGAGCATGCCGTTGACCGCGAGCGCCGCGCCGCCGCCGCCCGTCTGAAAGGAAAAGCCATCCTGAAAGTAGGGCGACTGCGCGATGATTTGGGTGCAGTATTCGGCCATCATCAGCTCGCGCACGTCCTTCGTCACCCGCACGACGTTGCTGACGATCTTTTTGGGGTCGCCGATCTCGTCAACCACGCACACGTAGTCCACATCCGTCATGGAAATGCTGGCGGGCGTGTTCGGGAAGGGCACGAGGCAATCCGTAATCACCACGACCCGATCCGCGTATTTGGCGTCCGCCATCGAATAGGACAGCACACCGCAATCGCTCTTGCCGCCGACCGCCCGCGCGTTTCCGTATTCATCCGCCGTCGGCGCGCCGATGAACGCCACGTCCAGATGGATGTCGCCCTCTTCAATCGCGCGGACACGACCGCCGTGCGAGCGAATGATCGCCGGCTTTTTGAATTTGCCCTTGGAAATGGCCTCGCCGATCTTGCCGCGAACACCGGAGGACTGGATGCCCGCGATCACGCCCTGCTTAATGAGCGGCTCCAGCGCGTCGTGCGCCGCGCCCATCGAGGTGGCGCAGATGGTGATATCCCGGATGCCCATCCGCGCGACTTCCTGCATAACCATGTTGATCACATAATCTCCGTCGCGGAAATGATGGTGGAAGCCGAAATACATGCCGTCATGCAGTTCGCACTTTTCCAGCGCTTCGCGCAGGGACGCGCACAGCTTGCCCCGCTGCGGGTCATTCAGCGCCCTCACCGTGGGGCTCGCCTTCCGATAGGAAGCGTTGTCCCTGTCATGCAGCCCCCGATATCCGGTTTTCCCCATCCGCGCCAGAATCTCATCCGGAATCTCGCGCCCCACCTGATTTTTCATCGCCGCTCACTCCTTTTCCCGCGTGCCCGATCGCGGTTTTTTCCTTTTTCGGTTATCATCATACACATCCGCCGCGCCTTTGTCAATCGCAAGTACAATGGTCGCACATTCATCGGATGACCTTGTCAGGGTGAACTTTCGCTTGTTCGAGTCGAAAGCTCTGGATATGAAGATGAGTACGCCATAAAAAAGTTTTACCGATATGGCAATGAGGTGGAACTTCACTCCGTCAACACACAGTACAGTCCTATGCTCTACCCAATCAGCGAGATAAAAGCTGCCCAGAAAATTGTTTATATCATTCACCAATTACGGAATGAATAATTTTTTGTATCTGCGTATTTTTTTCATTCCTCGATTTTCAATCAACATCGTCGCGCTTTATGGCGCGTTTTTTTATCATTCCTTGTTTTTTTTGCCTTCTTCATTGCTGCACCCAGCCTGCGCCCACTCTTTTATCTGAACAATCTCTTGACGTTATTTACTGCTTTTCCTTTGCCAGTACAACAAAAAACGCGCGTTTAACGTCGTTTGACGCTCGGCATTCAAAACCCGCCAAAACGGCAAAAAGCAGCCGTTTCCGACTGCTTTCCGCTCCCATATGACACAGAACGTGCGTATGAGTTTTTATATATTTATTTTGTATTCATCTCTTTTAGTTCGATAATACCACGGTTTTCCCGTACTATTCCGCTCTTTCCCGTGCATACCTCTTTGTGACATGGAATGTGCTCCTCTACAATGAAGACGGATATCGATTCTTTTGTTCGCGCAGTACGCGGACATTGGAGTGCTGAAAGAATGCACTGGCATCTAGATGTAGCTTCTAAAGAAGATGCTAATCACATGCTGGATAAAACTGCGGCACAAAACCACAATATTATCCGAAAATGGTGTTTGAGTATTCTAAAACCGTTGGAATTGATGAATAGCAATCTTTCCATGAAGAAAAAACGATTTGTGATCAGTTTGTCATCTGTCCAATTTAGAAACAAGCGTTGTCTAATTAAAGCGGATTATCTTCCTTTGCGCGGGAGAATCATTCATGCGTTTGGCGTATAAAATCACCCCTTATGGTTGACAGAATGGTATATATTGGATAAAATGTGTAAATGGATGTTGATAAAAAACAACGAAAGAAGAGGCGCATAAAAATGCCAAAATGTCAAAACTGCGGTCATTTTACTTTCAAAACATACAATGGATCTTGCGCTGATTGCGAAATTGAACGTCTAAAAAATATAATCAATCAAACTGTTTGCGCAATGATTCAGGCAAACGATGCAATGATTCAAGCAAACAATATTGTCAATCAATTTAAAAACAAAATCTTTGATTTAAAAAATAATCAATCTTCAACTTGCTACGATCAGAAGGAAATAGAATCCAAATTCAGTAACTTACTTAATGAGTACACGAAAGCGCATGAAGCGTATGACACATCTGTTCTCGATTTAAAAAGTAATTATAAAATTTCGCATCAAATTGATTTAAAAGAAAACACGATACAAACCAATTCAACTGTAAAAACAAAAAGAAGAAGGAACGCAAATTTTGACACATGCAATGAGAAAAAAGAAGATAATGCAGGTGATTCTGAAACACGGGAATTAACCGAAGCAGAGCAAACAGAGCCTATTATGAAGCGTATTTTTGATATGATTGTATTTGAAAATGTTGAACTTGTTAACCATAATAATTTCTCTGCTCTTGAATCTGGTGTTATGAAATATAATGTAGAAGCAAACAAATTGAAAAGAGGTGGTCGATATGTTGACGCACTGAAACTTTACGAAAAAGAAATGATAGAATCCGGGTACATCAATACCATAAACATATCGAATATTTTTAAAATTCTGGTTGCCGCCGGAAACTTATCAAGTGCAATTCAAATCTGCGGGATTTCTATTGCATCAAATAATATCGCTGAAGAAGATAAGAAAGTCATTTTAGCTCAGCTTGCTGCAATTTCAGCGTGCATATTAGGACTCGTTAAATGCGATTTAATTTCTATAATGAAAGCATCAGCGGGTAATAACTTTCCAATTAACAAAAAAGAAATAATTTATCCAAGTGAAGAAACAATGAATGGAATCAAGAACGCTTTTGAAGCAGATCCAGATTTCATTAAAGAAGTACAAGAAGCAAATAATATTGATACCTTGTTTTCAGATGACATTTAATATCTAGTATATTGACTATTACAATAACAACAGAATCCAAGCTAAAACAAAATAGATGCTTCCCTTTAAGTTCAAGAAAACATCCACGGGAAAATCCTAATGATTCAATTTTGACCCGGTGTCCAGAAAAACGGTTGCAAAGCAAAACTTTTCATTGAATCCGGCAACGTCCGGTACCGTCAAGTATTATGCGCAAATTCATTTACAAGTCTGGCAGAACTCAGTCTGCACAGGGCAGGGAAACCTGCCCTTAATTACCTAGTAGCAGAGGGCAGAGAGCGCGTCAAGGGCGGCGAAGCCGCTTGCGAAGCCCTTGACGTGAGCTCTGTTTTCTGCTATCAACCAGCTTCGTCTTCCTGCATCTCAATGTGCTTCATGTTCATGTACTTCTTGCCGCCCCATTGGGTTCCGGCGACATGACGCAATCTGGCACAAACCAGCATGAGTGCGGAGTTGCCATCGGGGAAAGTCCCTACAACGCGCGTTCTGCGCCGGATCTCCCGATTCAGACGCTCAATGACGTTGTTGGTACGAATTTTCTGCCAGTGCTCGGACGGAAAAATCATATACGTCAGCGTCTCTTCCACGCTGTCACAGACCTTTTTCGCTGCTTCTTTCAACTTCATGCTCCGGAGTTCCTCGGCAACAGCTTCTGCCTTTTTCCGGGCAGCTTCTTTGTTCTCCTGCGCATGAATCGCCTTTAGCATCAGCGCGACATTTCTGACCTTTGTCCTCGGTACCACAGAAAACACATTGCGATAAAAGTGAACAACGCAGCGCTGATACTTGGCTTCCGGAAAGACTTCGCCGACAGCTTCGAGCATGCCAAGACACTTGTCGCCAACAATGAGCTTGACACCCTTCAATCCACGGCTGCGCAGCCATTTGAAGAACTCTTTCCAGCTTTCCTTGTCTTCCTTCAGACCTTCGACCGCGCCGAGAACCTCGCGGTATCCGTCTTCATTAACTGCAATGGCCACAAGAACGGCTACATTCTCATATTCGCCGCCCCAGTTCCGTTTCAGATAGATGCCATCCACATACACATAGGGATACTTTCCACCTTCAAGCGGACGGTTTCTCCACTGTTCGATGTGTTCGTATGCCTTCTTGTTCAGCTCGCTGATCGTAGAAGAAGAAACCTTGCAGCCCCAAAGCGCTTCCGTGATATCTTCTACACGACGCACCGATACGCTGGCCAGATACATCTCCATAAGTGCTTCTTCCACGCTGGATTCCCGCCGACGATAACGCTCAATAATCGCGGTCTCAAAGGTGACTCCCTTGAGTCGCGGCACTTGGAGCGTGACTTCTCCAGCGCTTGTCATCAGGCTGCGATTATAGTGCCCGCTCCGATAGCCTTGACGCTGTTCATTCCGCTCATATCGTCCTGCCTGCGTCAGCTTTTCCGCTTCAGCTTCCAGAAGACCATTCAGCGTTTCTTCGACGCTTCCTCTCACAAGTTCTTTCAGTTGCCCCTTGATTACTTCCTCGTTCAGTTGTACAATCTTTTCGGACATAGTTTACTCTCCTTTTTGAGTGGTGTGTAGCAACTTTCATTCTACCAGAGTTTGTAAACTATGTCTCTTTCTTTTTGCGCAATTTATTGTACCTTATCCAATTGCATAGTGATAGGTCAGTTCTTCCCGCACTTCGACTTTTGCCAATGCTTCCCGGCTCGCATTTACAGATTTACGAAATAGTTCCATCATGGGAATATCCTCTTGCACTACCATTGCTTTTCCTCCGTTCATCTGTATATCTTCAAACCGAAATTGGATTCATATCTTTTTTAGGTACCCAATCACCATCATCCTTTGCTCATTTCCGCCACGACGGCTGCGATGCAGGCGTCAAAGGCCATCTGCTGGTATTCCGGGGCAATTTTTCGGGCAGCATCGAAATAATCATGAATCGCTTTCACGGCGTTCATGATTTCCTGGCGCTGCTCAGCGTCGTGCTGCTGCCAGTGAAGCTGCTGGAGATAGGCTTGATTAGTGTATTGTGGATTGAATAATTGATTGTACAGCGGATTCATAGATTTCCTCCGTTTCTGCTAACGCTTTTCATATCGTCTTTTATTGAACAGTTAAAGACAAGATATATACCAACTAAAATAGTGAGTTCAGATAATCCCACAACTGCTTAATCAGCTTTGCTACCGCTTCAGCTTTCTTGGGGAATATAAGAAAGAAAAAGGTCGCAGCAGCTAAAACCACTTGAATGAGAACCATACCTCTATTATTTCTTTCACTTGTATATTTTGCTAATGAATCTGATATTTCAAGTTTGCGATCCAGATCATTTGCAGCTTCAGCATAGTTCGATCGGATATGCATCCAACTTTGTCTTGGCATATTAATAAACTGTTCATATGTATGTATTCCATAGCAAATGGAATGCTTTGTATATGTATTGCTTCTCATAACTTTATCTGCACGTTCAAGCTTTTTGTCGACCGGTAATTCTTCATCAATTTTTTGGAAATCATAAAAGTCTTGATTGAGCTGATATTTTAGCTTCAATAATAATTTGTGCTGTCTTCTACCGGTTTTGCACTCGTTTATCTTGTTTCTATATTCACTTATCAGATTCCAATAGTCCATACCCAATTCACTCAGAATAATTACCCTATATAGTTCTTCCATACAATCCATTGTAAGATGCTCTAATACGTAATTATGGGCAGAGCCATACATATGATAATCAGTAATCATTTCCGCATTGTATACAAACATCATATCAGATTCAGGTTCAGAGATCCTGCCTATAGTTACTGTGGATGTGTAAAACCTTTCTGCTAAAGAAAAGAAAAATCCGCACATTTCATCAAGACCCAATGCTGCATATATTGATTTATCCAACTGTAGAGAAGGTGTGATGTTTGTTTCAAAAACATTTATTGATGCTATATTCTTATTGCTTGTATATAGTAACATGGGAAAGTAGTTAGCCATTTCATGCAAATAGATTTGTTTTACATATTGTATTTGTTCATATACCAGTTGGCTTTTAGCGTATTCACTTAATGTGCCCGGACTTACACCATACATAATTTTGGCTCCGGATTGTTTTCTATTTCTTCCCCATGTGCGATGTATTTTCATTCCAGGCTTTTTATATTGCTTCTTTATAAATTCAGATATTTCGTTAATAAAATCGTCAGATAATGCGATTCTCATCTCAATAGCAGCATAGGATGAACTGAAATTCAGAAATCGAATTGCAAAGCATTTTATATAAGAATCCATGTTTTCATCATATGCAAAATCAAATATACTCGTTCTATACCACGAATCCACACTATGTAATGTTTGATCTAATCCTTGAATTATTCTTTCTATATCCTCTTCCGATCTATTGCCTCCAATGTACTTATGACTATAGCATTTTTTATATAGCTTAATTAAACCTTTCTTTGTTTTTGATAAATCTTCTTTTCGGATTAAGTCATAGATAATTATATCGGTCGGTTTGAAATAATACTGTTCAGGGATAGAATTATCGCTTCTGTGAAAATGAAAATCATCTTGAAAAAAACTGTATGATAATTCTTTTTGCTTACGTTTCTTGCCAAATGATAGTTTTGTTTGTAGATATGCGATTGTTTTTACAATCTTATATTTTTTATTCTCTTTATTAATTTGCCTTATGAAGCTGGTTTTCTTCAAACTGATTCATCTCCTCCTACTTTCACATATGCCTGCCCATTCATCAGCATCGGCAGAAGCCAATCGCGGAGTTTTATTAATTCATCATTCTCTTTTTCAAACAGTTCAATTTGTTCAATAATACCATTTAGTCGTTGTAAAAGATCATCATTTGTCGGGGACAGTAAGGTGATATTTTCCACATCGCCCTTAGTAATGAATTTCACAATTGAGCCATTAGATCCTTGTCTAAAAGATTGTATTGTATCCTTTGCAGCAATGAACATAGCGGCATAATATTTATCTTCATTTGGAATTAGGACATATGTCCGCTGATAGGCATTAAATGATCCCGTATAATGTTTTACATTGAAATCTCCATTTCCCGCAATCAAAACAGCTTTCCCCGTGAATGCCGGAGTATCGCAGCACAAAGTTTCTTGGCCACATGTAAAAAACTTGTATTCACCATCTGCAGTAGAAAAATTAGCATCTTCTTTTCCCGTAATTACTTTGGTCAGTTCTGATACTCTTTTTGCCTTCCACCCCTTTGGCACCTCTCTCCCCAGTTCCTGGCACCACTCCATCGCGCCGCCGCTGGTGCGGTAGGGCTTGCCGTTTTCATCCGGAAAATCAAACTGCACAAACCAGTAATCATAGAGGGTTTTCGCCATGGCTTCCAGTTCGGCGCAAAGCTGAGCGTTGAGATCAATTTTTGCATCAATGCATGATAAAACACTAGCTATCTCAATTTGATAATCCTTATCTGAAAAACATGAGACTTTTAATGCATGCAAAACATTTCTATCAACGCCAGGAACTGTGCTTTTATCTTTCCCATCAACTTTTAAAGTGCATTTCAAAAAATAATATATGTATTTCGGGTAATTATCGAAAAAATTGCTTACGAAAAGTGCAGTATTCAAAGGCCAACATTTTCCATTATAGTAATATACTTCTCCGATAGTTCCATATCGTCCGGTTATTACATTCTCACCGTCACACTTATAATCATGATGCATCCCTGATATACCGGAAGAACTTATTACCGGATAAGGTCCATCAATACGGTTTTGATTAGGCAGATCATAACCTCTATGAAGTTGGCATACATCTCCGAGAAGCGTCTTTGTCAATTTCTTATTCATACTTCACCCGCCCCAACTGCTCCTTGATCTCCTGCTCCAGCCGATGCCCTTCCTCAAACATCGCCTGCAGGCGGGTCTGGAAGCCCTGCATTTTCTCGGCAAATTCTGCCGGGGTCAGGTTGACATATTCGATTTTGACTTCAAAATACTGCCCGGCGGAGAAGCTGTATTTCTTTTCCTTGATCTGCTCGTCGCTGACAGTGACGCAGAAATCCTCCACGGGCTGACCCGCGTTGAAGGTGTCGATGATCCGCTCGATCTCGGCATCGGAAAGGACGGTGCGCTGGTTGTCGTCCACCTTCACCTTGCTGCCCAGCTTGCTGGCGTCCATCAGGAGCACGTCGCCGGTATGCTGCTTATCAATAAACAGCACGGACACGTTGGTGCCGGTGTTGGCAAAAATATTGCTGGGCATGCTCACCACGCCCCGGAGCCAATGATGCTCCACCAGATGCTGGCGAATTTTCAGCGGAATGCCACTGCCCGCCGTCAAAAAGCCCGTGGGCACCACCACGGCAGCCTTGCCCTGGTCATTCAAGGAAGCAATAATATGCTGGAGGAACATTTGGTACACGGCCATGCTGTCCAGCTTTTTGTTGGGAATATTGGGCACGCCCGCAAAGAAACGCTTCTGGTAGGCTTCCCCCGCCAGGGTGTCCCGGGTTTCGCTGAAATCCATGTTGAAGGGCGGATTGCTGGCGATATAGTCAAAGGTGGCAATGTTGTCCTTCCTGGCGTTCAGGTGCCGGGGCGACACCAGGGTGTCATCATGCACCACGTTGGGCAGAGAATGCACCAGGCCGTTGAGGATCAGGTTCAGGCGCATGAACTCGTTGGCCTTCTGGCTGATGTCCTGGGTGTACACGGTGCAGTTGTTTTCCCCGATCTCATGGGCCAGGGCTAGCACCAGGGTGCCGGTGCCGGCGGCAGGATCGTACACCGTCACGTTTTGAACGGCTTGTGGCACCAGAATCTGCGCCAGGATGGTGGCGATGGAATGGGGCGTATAGTATTCGGCATATTTACCGCTGTCCTTGTTGTAATCCTTGATGAGGTATTCAAAAATATCGGCAAAGAAATCATATTTCTGCTCAAACACGCCGGTAAAGGAATCGTTGACCAGCTTGCCGATCATGGCCTTGCAGAAGGCATCCCGCTTTTCTTCCTCGATCACATAGGGCGACAGGGCGTCGAACAGCTTGATTTTGGACGCGCCGCCCGCCTGAACGGAGAAGATGTCCATATTGTCGTTGGAGATCGCCACCAGGGTTTTATCGAACAGATCATGGAATTTGTCATCGTTCTGGTGGTTGAACAAATAGGAAATGAACTGTTTAGGGTGCAGCTTGGCCGTGGAGCCGCCAATATCCATCAGCGCCATTTCATATTCATCTTCGGATAAAGCGGATAAGCGCTGCTCCACCTCGGTGTCCGTCAAATCAGCATAGACAGGATTCACCTTTTTCATTTCATAAATGAATTTATCATTCAGGAATTTATAGAGGAAAACCTCTGTGATGATCTTGTATTCGCTGGCGGCGTTGCCTAGGCCGAAATTGGTACAGACGGCTTTCAGGCCGTCGATCATGGCTTTGGTTTGCTGGGTGATTTCCACTGTATTCATTGTGCCCATGTCCTTTCATGGAAGTATTCCTGGGATAGCGTCGCCCCGACGAATTTGAGCTGCGGCAGGGTGAAGGGCAAGCCGTGGGCCTGCAGCGCCTGCTTGATGGCGGGCATCATTTCCGCGGTAAAGTAAGGCTCATTTTGCAGCATCCGCTGATTGGCCAGTACCTGGCTGTCCGCCAGGCGCTTCAAATCCATCAGCACCGGGAAAATCTGCGCGTCTGTGCCGATGGGCGGCGGATTGCTCATCAAGCGTTTATGGATGCGCATGAACTTTGGATCATCCGCGTATTTGTGGGTCAGCAGCGCGTCCCGCTGGTTCAGCGCCGCCGCGCGGGAACGGATGCGCTCCAGCTCCTGCATATGCTCCTTCATTTCATCGGCGGTCAATTCCTCGATATGCTTTTTCTGGAACAGCCGCTGCAGTTCCTCCAGCAGGGTGATGTATTCGGGATCCTGCGGATCGAAGGTATGCTGCATTTCCCGATGGGTTTTATCCAGCGTATCCCGGAAGGCGTCGGCAATCACCATTTCATCCTTGGACACCCGCTTGAAAACAAACTGAATCTCGCTCATGGCCAGGTTCAGCACGGCGGTCATATCCTGGGGATCGTTGAGGGCGTTCTTGGCGTTGACCAAGGCAATGCGGTTTTGCACTTCATTGGACAGCTTGTTGGCGTTCTCCAACGTAAACTTGTCCGCCAACTCCTCATAGCCGAACAAACGGGCAATGTTCTGCAATTCCTTGTAGCTTTCCAAGGCTTTGCGCAGGGAAAGCAGCTCCTCTTTATCTTCGATGGCCGAAATCTGCTGCGTGAAAAGCGATACGTTTTCCGTATCATACAGGAATAGCTTCTGCTGAATCTCCTGTAACGCTGCGGTGATCTCTTCCGGCGTCATGAAGATGCTGTCATATTGGTGGAAGGCATTGCCCAACTCGGCCTGGAGCTCGTCAAAATAGGCTTTATTCGTTTTATCGAATTCCGCCCGAATATCGGCGAAGTCCACCACAAAACCATAGCGATGCTTTTTATAGGGACGGTTGACGCGGGTCAACGCCTGCAAGAGGCTGTGATCCTTGATCACACGGCTCAGATACAGTTTTTTCAGGCGCGGCGCGTCAAAGCCGGTCAGCAGCATATTGTAAACCACCAGCAGATCTATGGTGCCTTTTTTGAAATGATCGACTTCCTTTTCCCGGGTTTCTTTGTCGTCCTGATCGTGCAGGATCAGGGCGGCGGTCAGATCATAGTCTTCCAGCTGATGGAACACTTCCCGTGCCTGCTCAGAAGAATCGCAGACGATCATGCCGCCAATGGAGCTGTCTCCCAGCGCAATACGACTGCGCCGGAAATCCTCCACGATGTATTTCACCAGATCCCGCACATAGGCGGGATGAGCGTATAAGTCCTTTCGGTCAATGGAGCCCTTCAGGGCCTTGATGCTTTCCAATATGCCCTGCAATTGGGTGCGGTATTCAGTACGGATGCCCTCGCGGATCAGGCGCAGAGTGTAGCCATCCTTGATGGATCGATTGTAATAATACTTATGGATGTAAGCGCCAAATACGTCTTTGGTGTTGTAGCCCTCACCGATCAACGGCGTGCCCGTCAAAGCGATCATGACAGCTTCCCTGTCAGAGGAAAGCAGGTTGGACAGGAAGGAGCCCTTTGGGTTATAGCTGCGGTGTGCTTCATCCATAAAGTACACGCGCTGCACGTTCACATTATAATCGCTGGGGCGGGAGATGGAATCAGTGGAGAATTTTTGTATATTAACGACCGTGATGGATAATTCGCCGGAAGCGTTTGCTTCGCCGGTCTGGCCGATGGCTTTGGTGAAATCTTCTTTTGACTCCACCGTATCCACATGGAGACCCCGTGCACGGAATTCATCGGCGGCCTGCTTCAATAGGTCGAGCCGATCGACAATGAAATAGAACTTGGCGATGATGCCCTGCTTTTGATAATAGTCTGTCAAATAGCGGACGTTGAAATAGGCCAGCGCTGTTTTGCCGCTACCTTGGGTATGCCAAATGACGCCGTGCTTATCGTTGTGATTCAGTTTTTCTTCGATGGCTTTCGTGGCAAAGATCTGCGGATAACGCATCACATGCTTTTCCAGATGCTTGATGCCGTTATCGTCTGTTCGTTCCACATATGCCAGGCCATAGCGCAGCAGGAACAGCATCCGATCTTTGCTGAAAAGAGAAGTCAGCATCCGATGGGTCGGTGTCATCGGGCTGGTATTGGTCTGATAATCCGGCGCGGATTTAATGGTGGCCAGATTGGTGTCAGTCAGAATTTTCGATTCGATCGTTTCATCCAACGGAGCAACACGGGTGAAGATACTATCGTCTTCCTCCCGGAAGTGGCTGAAGAATAGTTTCTCATATCCGATGGTTGCGTAATATGCGCCTTCCAACGGAACAGCTTCGTTATCGTCATATTCTCCATTGTTGGAGAACACCATCAGCTGCGTCATATTGATGAAGCGGCGGAATTTTCTGTTTTGCACGCGCCGGTTCATCCGATCATATTCCGCTTGGATTCCGTCCTTATTATTAGGGCGTTTCACTTCGATAAATGCCAGCGGGATGCCATTGATCAGGATCGTGATGTCAGGGCGGAATTCGTCCTGACCATTGACGCAGGGAAGCTCGGTTGCTATTTGCCAAGTGTTTCTTTCCGGATGATTGAAGTCAATCAGCGTAACGCCATTGTATCCTTTGAGCAAATAATTGTAGAATTGCTTACCCAAATCTTCTGTGTCCAGCACCTGCTTGAAATCCTGGAGCATTGTATTGATTTCAGCATCGGAAAAAGAGTAGTCATTCAAACGGCAGACGGCGTCTCGAAATACATCGACAAAGATATCGGTATCTCCGTCGTAAGCATTCTCTTTGAGAGAAACGTATTGATATCCCAGCCTCGTCAGGTGAAGAAGGGCTGGGATCTTTACGCGCTCATCCTCCGGTCTGCTCATCCATGTCACCTCTGTACGATTGAATAATACCTATAATATACCATTTTCATTATACCATTTTTCTGCTATAGCAGCAATACAAACAGTCTGTCTCTTGGATTTTTCTTTTCTTTGGAAAAGGTTTCAAATTGCGGTTTAGCGTAAGACATAGTGGCAAGCAGGGCAAATGTACTACATTTGCATAGCTGCAAGCAATGCAATCCGGGCCGAATTGCAAAAAGCTTGTTGAGGGCTCCGCCCCCAAGCCCCTGAAAACCAGAACTATGTTCTGTGGTTGTAGTATCTTTCTGCGCTAGATGCGTTTCCGCCAATGGGCAGACATGAAAGAAACCGTCATGTCTGACTCTTGCGTTTTACACGCAATACTGGCATGGCGGCTTTCTCTTTTCGTAAAGATAACCACAGCGCTTGCGCTGGCTGGCAGGGGCTTGGGGGCGGAGCCTACCAACAAGCTTTTGCAGAAGTTATTAACTCTGCATTGCTTGCCACAACCATTTTCTCATCTGGACAGCGTTATATTTTCAACGGATTGCAAGTTTGTGATCCGTGCTATCGCGGCATTATTTTGCTGTTGTTGATTCATCTGAATCAAGGGCAGTGTTTTTCTTGCGCCACTTTTTCGTCGGTTCCCGCTTCCCGCATTTATCGCAAGTATAAGGCCAGCCGATTTTCCACTCGAAGTATTCTTCCCTTGTAATAATTCCTGCCTTCAGCTCCTGCTGATGATAAAGCCATTCCTGGAAAAATCCATTCATCAGGTTGTTGTCGATCCACAATCCACACGGAGAATGAGCAGGCCAGGAATCACTATCTTGATAATACACATTCTCGTCTTCTGTTGCTTCCGCATCATAATCACTTAGTTCAGTTCGCTGCATTTGAAACGCATGGAACATGCCGGGATGTTCTTCCTCCAACCAGAAAAACATCATCATCAATTCTTCCACATTCTGCCCGGTCACATCCATGAGTGCCAGCGGATTACAGTCCAAAACCTCCGCCATTGTCTTCAAAAGTTTCGGAGATGGCACACGATATCCGGACTCATATTGCGCAATTCTTGGCGCTGCGTTTTCGCCCATGCCGACCATAATGGCAAACTCCGGCTGGTTGTATCCGCGAAATTTGCGGATGCGTTTTAGCTTCTCTCCGGTTTTCATGTGATCCTCCGATCCTGATGTAAAGATGACATGCGCAGCTTACGATGAAATCGTTTGTAGCTCCATCTGCATTATACAGGCGAACCAAATTCTCGTCAAGAAAAATTTATCAAATATGCGAAATGCTTGTTGACAGACTTCTTTTGATATGATAATATATATTTAGCAAATATGCGAAACTTATTTTAAGGAGGTTTTTACCAAACGCATGCGTTACACCATCCCCCAAGAAATGGACTACGAGTATCTCAATGACCTAATCGCTTCCGGCTATGAGCCCTTCGATTGGGCAGCTGTCTACGATTATCCGCCCGACATTCCTCCAACCGAATTGGTGGAAGCCTGGGAGAAGATCTGGTCGGCATACGATACATTCCACGGCATCATCGAACGAAAGATCGGCAACACCCGGTACTCGATCCTGACCGATTGCGACGGCAAAGAAAGCCTGGTCGGTAAGGTGAAACGCCTGATTTTCTCTGAATCTTTACCCCGTATGGAGGCTATTCCCAGATGACGAATTTCCTGAACTATGCTATGATTCCTATGAGCACTACGGTTCTGCCGACTGATTCCCGAAAGGAGGAAAATGATTTGAATCAGCAGCAGATCACCGCGTTATATTGCAGACTCAGCAACGAAGACGATCTGGATGGAGAGTCCAACTCCATCCAAAACCAAGAGTTATACTATTTTTCTTCTAAAAACGTGATAAATGTGTTATACTGTAAGTGGTGATGAAAATGAAGAAATACGAGATAACCACTGA
>ERZ772820.1980-NODE-1980-length-15183-cov-21.453794_pt1 | contig 15183 bp, 10 predicted proteins | sample MGYA00511377_ERZ772820 | MGnify/ENA primary metagenome ERZ772820 (study PRJEB29015, sample SAMEA2737684) | human gut metagenome | biome: human gut; feature: human-associated habitat; material: faeces | place: China | collected 2012 ...
GCCCACTTGCGCCGATGGTACTGCAATGCAATGCGGGAGAGTAGGTAGCCGCCTCTTTTTTTCATCAAGGCCTCAGGTTTCGAAAGATTCCTGAGGCTTTTTCCTTTTTCCCATACTGATCATGCTGATGCTGCAATTCACGATAATGAAGCAGCTCTTGTTGATAATGCATTTCTTGCACGTATCTCTTGCTGACGAGGTAGCTCGCGCCGATTTCGCTTATAGCGCAGAGTCTTTCCATCATTGCTCTTTTTAGTTCACGCAGGTGATTTCTGATTCATTCATTTTCTATTCATCAGTGACTATTTTTATAATTTATCTATGAAAAGTTGATTGATTTAAGTCAAAGAATAGTGTTATAAAGTGTTTACGAATTTAAAATACCGCTGATAATCAGTGAATTACTTGTGAGATTCGTTTTTTTTTCGTATCTTTGCAAACGATAAGAATAAGGATAACAGTTTCTTATGTTTTTCGTATAGACTGGTATCCGTTAAGGTATCTAACGGAACTGAGATGAGCAACCGTTCTTTTTCTCAAAAGTTGCCATCGCGAAATCACTGATGTTGTAGTTCAGCTTTTCAGGTTCCATAAAATAATTAATATGAAGAGAATAACAATGTTGATGGTCAGCATTCTCATGCTGACGCTGAATGTAGACGCAGCATCGGCTGCAACGATGTCTAAACAAAATGTTTCCTCTAATGAGTTTGATTGGAATCCAGTGATGGAGGCGATAATTCAGGTAGAGAGTGAAGGAAATCCAAGAGCAAAAAGTGGTAATTCTGTTGGCGTGATGCAGATATCTCCAATCTTGGTAGCAGAATGCAATAAGATCTTGAAGCGTAAGAATAGTAAGAAGCGTTACAAGTTGTCTGATAGATACAGTATCTCTAAGTCTAAGGAGATGTTCCTGTTGATGCAGTCTGTTTACAATCCTCTGAATAGTATTGAGCAGGCCATCCGTGCCTGGAATGGTGGTAACCATTACAGCGTCAAGAGAACGCAGCGCTATTTTGAGAAAGTAATGAAGCTATTGAAAAAATGAAATGGTTTTATACTATCCGGTTATTCCAATGGAGTAATCGGATTTTTTGTTTTATAACTTGTCCTTTCTGTAATGTTTATCTGAGATTGCTGACATTGCCGAATGATTAGTCTTTTAGTGCTTTTTCATGGGTTTTAATAGCGACCTCGCCATTCCCTTTATCGTCTGGATCCGTCCTTTTTTAAATGAAAAATCGGATAAGAATGTTGAAAATCAACTTCTTACCCGATATTAGTTGCGGCGGCAGGACTCGAACATGCGACCTCCAGGTTATGAGCCTGGCGAGCTACCAACTGCTCCACACCGCGATATAATCAACTCATTTCTGAATTGCGAGTGCAAAGGTACTAACTTTTCTTGAAATGACCAAATGTTTTCTGTATATTATTACCGTTTTAACGGATTTTAAAGTTTATTATTTGCTTATATCGAATTAAAGCACTAAATTTGCACACAGATAATTTATTGTGCAACTAATAATAACAGGGGGACTTTGACATGTCAATATCCAAAACTCGACAGAAACTGGTAGACGTTGCTCGGCAACTTTTTGCAAAGAATGGTATAGCCAACACGACGATGAATGACATTGCTGTGGCTTCGGGCAAGGGAAGACGAACGCTGTATACTTATTTTAGTAGGAAAGAAGATGTATACTATGCGGTTATAGAATCAGAGTTGGAACGTCTTTCCGACAAGTTGGATGAGGTGGCAGCCTGCAAGATACGACCTCAAGACAAGATTATCGAATTGATTTATACCCATTTGAGTATGATCAAAGAAACCGTGGTTCGAAACGGTAACCTTCGAGCAGAGTTTTTCCGTAATATCTGGATGGTAGAAAAGGCTCGCAAGAACTTTGATGAAGACGAGATTGAACTTTTCAGAAAGGTTTATACTGAAGGAAAGGAAGACGGTGAGTTTGACATAGAGAACGTAGATTTGGTTGCCGATATCACCCACTATTGTATCAAAGGTTTGGAGGTACCCTTCATCTATGGTCGTCTGGGACATGGCTTGACTGAAGAGAGCAGCAAGCCTTTAGTTGCCAAGGTGGTGTATGGTGCTTTAGGAAAGTCTGGACTAAAATTGTAAACCGAAATTTATATTTAATGTTGTCAATGTCGAACATGAAATTTGATGTCGAACATGTTATATATAATAAGGTGTATAGTCAGACTCTAAGCAGAAAGTATTCAACATGCTCCGCCAAAGAGTATTCAATATATCCAAGCAGAGAAATTTATAAACACATCATAAACTATAAAACAAAACAAAATGGGATTATTAACAGGTAAGACAGCCCTTGTAACAGGAGCTGCCCGCGGCATCGGAAAGGCTGTCGCAATGAAATTCGCCTCAGAGGGCGCAAACATCGCATTTACAGACCTCGTTCTTAACGATGACATGGCTGCCGGTTTGGAGGCAACACGCAAGGAAATCGAGGCTCTTGGTGTAACTTGTCGTGCTTATGCAGGCAATGCTGCCGATTTCGAGGAGACAGAGAAGACAGTTAAGCAGGTACAGGCAGACTTTGGTTCTATCGATATCTTGGTAAACAATGCTGGTATTACCAAGGATGGTTTGATGCTTCGTATGTCAGAGGCTCAGTGGGATGCAGTTCTGAATGTAAATTTGAAGTCTGCGTTCAACTTTATCCATGCTTGTTCTCCTATCATGCTCCGTCAGCGCAGTGGCTCTATCATCAACATGGCTTCTGTAGTAGGTGTTCATGGTAATGCTGGTCAGTGTAACTATGCTGCTTCTAAGGCAGGTATGATTGCTTTGGCTAAGTCTATTGCCCAGGAGTTGGGTCCTAAGGGTGTACGTGCTAATGCTGTAGCTCCAGGTTTCATCGAGACAGCTATGACAGCTCAGTTGCCAGAGGATATCCGCAAGGACTGGATGAAGAAGATTCCTTTGCGTCGTGGTGGTCAGACTGAGGATATTGCAAATGTTTGTCTCTTCCTCGCTTCTGATATGTCCAGCTACGTTAGTGGTCAGGTTATCCAGATTGATGGTGGTATGAATATGTAATCTATCTGTATCAGAACGTGCAAGTAGTTTACGAAGATAATCATATAATTATTGTCTCAAAGAGAAGTGGTGAAATCGTGCAGGGCGATAAGACCGGCGACGAGCCTCTCTCTGAGACGGTAAAACAATATATCAAGGCGAAGTATCAGAAACCGGGAAATGTGTTCCTGGGTGTGGTACATCGCCTTGATCGTCCTGTATCAGGACTTGTTGTTTTTGCCAAGACTTCCAAGGCGCTCAGCAGATTGAACAATATGTTCAGAGACGGCGAGGTGCACAAGACCTATTGGGCCATAGTGAAGAATAAGCCCCGTTTGGAAGAGGCTGAGCTGGTGAATTGGATTGTGAGAAACGAGAAGCAGAACAAGAGCTACGCCTATGATCATGAGGTAAAAAACTCGAAAAAGGCGATTCTGCGTTACAAGATGATAGGTTCTTCCGACCATTACTCATTGCTTGAGGTGAATCTGTTGACAGGACGTCATCACCAGATAAGATGCCAGTTGGCAAAGATGGGATGTCCTATCAAGGGAGATTTAAAGTATGGTGCTCCTCGCAGCAATCCCGACGGCAGCATTTCATTGTTGTCGCATAGGGTTGAGTTCGTTCATCCTGTATCTAAGGAGACTATCGTCGTAGAGGCTCCTTTGCCCGATGACAATCTATGGAAGGCGATAGCACCATAACCGATAGAATCCATATCACTGATACCATAGGCGATGGTTAGTAAGAAATTGACTTCAGTTTTACAATATAAAACTTAGAATCCATGTCTACAAAGAAAAAATGCGGAATTTGGGCAGCAGTTATCGTATTTACCCCGATATTGCTGATAGCTTTGCTGACTTTGTTGCTTTATCTGCCACCTGTGCAGAACTGGGCAGTGAAGCGCGTGGCTGCCTATGCTTCCGAGTCTACAGGCATGGATATTACAGTAAAGCACGTGGAACTGGTCTTTCCACTGCGATTGGGTGTTGAGGGTGTGAAGGCGCTTCAGCCCATCGATTCGTTGAAAAACAGTAATGATGTAACTCTCAGAAATAAAAAAGATACAGTTGCTGATATAGAAAAAATGGTAGTTGACATTCAGTTGATGCCTTTATTCAAGCAGCAGGTAATGGTGGACGAGTTGGACTTCAGACGTATGAAGGTCAACACCACCAACTGGATACACGAGGCGCGTATCAAGGGTGATGTCGGGCAGATGGCATTGCGTGCCCATGGCATCGACCTGAGCAAGGAACTTGTCCATGTAGATGACGCCTTGTTGTCGGATGCCCGTCTGTCGGTAGAACTGAGTGATACCGTACCTCCCGATACTACGCCAAAGACCAACAAGTGGAAGGTGAATATCCAGAAGCTCAAGTTGAAAAACACAGCTTTGGCGCTTCACATGCCAGGAGATACTCTCAGGGTAAATGCCTATATGGGTGATGCTACGGCTCATGGTACCTACCTCGATCTCTTCAAAGGACTTTATCAAGTGAGTGCCCTCGACTGGCGAAAGGGCAGGGTAACTTACGACAATTATCAGACAGAAATGCTGGCTGGTAAGAATATCTCTGTGCTTCGTCCGGCAGAAGGTTTGGACTTCAACCACATTGCCTTGTTGGATATGACCTTGAAGGCAGACTCATTCTATTTCTGTGACTCGAAGATAGATGTAAAGATTCGTCAGGCACAGTTCAGAGAACGCTGTGGTCTGAACGTACAGCAGATGTATGGCCGGTTTGTGATGGATTCATCGAAGTTGCAGTTGCCCGACCTCTGTCTGCGAACACCTTCCTCCACTCTTCAGACCATGGTCGACATGGACATGAATGCCTTTGCCGACAGCGCTCCTGGCAAGTTGACTGCTATGATACGAGGCAGTATCGGCAGAGAAGACCTCATGCTTTTTGCCGGTGCATACATGCCTCAAAAGATGCGTCGGAACTGGCCTTATTATCCTATGGAGGTTGCCGGTACAGTAAAGGGAAACATGCAGCATCTTAGCTATTCGGGTTTGAAACTCAATTTGCCTTCAGCCTTCCAGTTGTCCTCCGATGGTTGGTTGGCACATCTCAACGATATGTCTCAGATGAAGGCAAAAATACATTTAGATGCGCGTACCTATCATTTGGGATTTGTAACAGCGATGCTTGATCCGGCTCTAATGAAGGATGTGCGTATCCCTAATGGCTTGATTCTGAAGGGAGATGTCGCAGTGGACGGCTCTAAGTATGCCACCAAGATGACCTTGTGGGAGGGTCGTGGACGAATGAATGTAGAAGCATCTGTTGTTACTCATACAAAGAAAGACGGAAGTCTCGACATGAACCACCTGGCCTATCGTGCCAAGGTGCAAGCCCATCAGATACAGGTGAGTCATTTCCTGCCTCATCAGGAACTTTACTCTTTTACAGGATCGATGGAAGCCCAGGGCGTGGGCACTGATTTCTTGTCCAACCATACTCGACTCAACGCCAAGGCAAAGGTGGCACAGCTGCATTATGGCAAGTATCACATCAACAACCTGTTGGCTGTTGCCCATGTAGCAAATGGTAAAGTACATGCAGATATCGACAGCAATAATCAGTTGCTCAAGGGATTGGTGAGCTTGGATGCGCTGACCAACAGCAAGAATCTGGAAGGAACAGTAGTAGCTGATGTCAGGAATGCGGACCTTTACCTCATGGGACTCACCAAGGTGCCTATGAGAGCAACTGCCTGTGGACAGGTAGACCTGAAGACCAACCTGAAGGAGGACCACTACCTGCAGGCTATGTTGGGCAGTATCGCCATCAAGACTCAGCAGAAAGAATATCGTCCCGTGGATATTGTTGCCGACGTGTTGACTCGTCGCGATACAACCCATGCCGTACTCAATTGTGGTGACTTCCATCTTCGTATGGACACCCATGGAGGTTATAAAAAGTTGCTGTCAAGACTTGATGAACTGCAAGGCGAGGTGATGAGTCAACTCAAGAACCGACGTATCGACCAGGTGGCTATCCGTCGCGAGTTTCCCTTGGGTCGCATCACTCTTACCACAGGAAAAGACAATTTCATCTCCCGTTTTATCGAGTACAACGGCTATCATTTCAAGACGGTGGACATGGATCTTCGTACCTCACCCATATCAGGTCTGAACGGTCATCTTAATATCGACTCTTTGGTGGCACAAGGTGTACAGTTGGATACGGTTCGTGCCAACGTGATGACCCAGGGCGACACCATCCGGTATACGGCGAGGATTGTGAACAACAAGAAGAATCCGCAATACGTATTCCAGGCATTGGTGGATGGCGAGTTGGCAGAGCGAGGCTCCGATATCGCTGCCCGCATCTATGATGCCAACGGCAAGTTGGGCGTGCGTGTAGGTTTGGCGGCAATGATGCAGGAAAACGGCATCAAGGTGAGTCTTACCGATACTCATCCTATACTGGGATATAAGAAATTTACAGCCAACGATGACAACTATCTGATGCTGGGACGCGATATGCGTATCTCCGCCAAGCTTCAGCTGGAGTCCAGCAAGGGAATGGGTGTGCGTATCTACTCTAACGACGACAATGAGGATGCCCTGCAGGATATCACTATCGGCATGACCCGTTTTGATTTGGACAAGGTACTGAGTGTCATACCTTATATGCCTGATGTCTCAGGTATCATGAATGGCGATTTCCATATCGTGCAGACCAAGGAGGCCTTGTCTGTATCGTCCAATCTATCGGTCAACAACTTGGTTTACGAGAATTGCCCGATGGGTAATGTCGGCTCCGAGTTCGTGTATATGCCTATGAGCGATGGCACTCATGCCGTCGACGGAATACTGAAATACAACGGTGAGGACGTAGCCACCATCAAAGGTACTTACCAGTCGGAGGGCGAGGGCTATCTCGACGCTACTGTCGGCATGGACAAACTGCCGCTCCACTTCATCAATGGATTTGTGCCCGACCAGCTTGTTGGTCTGGAAGGTTGTGGTGAGGGAAGTCTTACCGTCAAGGGCTCGTTGGGCAAGCCGCAGGTAGACGGCGAGATATACATGGACTCTGTTTATTTAGTGAGTGTGCCTTACGGATTGAGGATGCGTTTCGACAACGACCCAGTGAGGATAGCCGGCAGTAAGTTGCTCTTCGAGAACTTCATGATGTATGCCAACAATGAGAGTCCGCTCAACATACAGGGCTATCTGGATTTCTCCAATCTCGATAAGATGATGCTTGATGTCAGGATGCGTGCCCAGAACTTCCTCCTGGTAGATGCTAAGGAGAATGCCCGTTCCGAGGCTTTCGGTAAGGCGTATGTCAACTTTTTGGGAAGTATGCGTGGCGCCTTGTCTAATCTGAAGATGCGAGGTAAGCTCGACGTGCTGGGTAATACTGACATGACTTATATCCTGCGAGAGTCGGAACTCACCACTGATACTCAGCTTGAGGAGTTGGTGAAGTTTACCGATTTCAAAGACAGTAAGCAAGAGACGGTGGTGCGTCCAAAACTCGAAGGTTTCGATATGCTCTTGGGTATGTCGATAGATGAGTCTGCCCATATTCTTTGTGCGCTGAATGCCGACAAGTCCAATTATATTGACCTTGTGGGTGGAGGCGACTTGCGTATGACTTACAATCCTGCCGACAATCTGCGTCTGTCGGGTAAGTATACATTGAGTAATGGCGAGATGAAATACTCCTTGCCTGTCATTCCACTGAAGACCTTTACCATTCAGGACGGAAGTTATATCGAGTTTACGGGCGATCCTTTTAATCCTACGCTCAACATCACGGCTACTGAGAAGATCAAGTCGACCGTGAATGAAGGGCAGGGTACAGGCCGATCGGTAGATTTCGAGTGTGGGGTGAAACTGTCGCAGACACTGAATAAACCTGGTATACAGTTTATCATCTCAGCACCTTCCGACATGAACGTCCAGGATGAGTTGAACACGATGAGTGTGGACGAACGCGGCAAGGTGGCTATCACTATGCTGGCTTCGGGCATGTATCTTGCCAACGGCAATACCAATTCGTTCTCGATGAACAGTGCCCTCAGCTCGTTCCTCAATTCCGAAATCAACAATATTGCAGGAACCGCCATGCGCTCCATGGGACTTGATATAGGCATGACTGTCGACAACTCTCTCAATGCTGCCGGCGCATTGCATACAGACTACAATTTCAAGTTTGCCAAGCGATTCTTCAACAATCGTCTGAGCTTCAGTGTGGGCGGTCAGGTTTCTTCGGGAGCCGAGATGGAGAATGCTGTCAACAACGATACCTTCTTTAATAATGTGGAGATACAATATCGACTCAACGATGGAGCCAGTCAGTATATCCGAGGTTTCTACAACAACAACATCTACGACTGGTTAGAGGGTCAGATCGGCGAGTATGGTGTAGGTTTCATGTGGCGCAGAAAATTGCAGCGCTTCAGTGATATCTTCCGCTTTAAGACCGAGAAACAGGCTTTGCCACGTGCTGCAGCCGACACCCTGAAGGCTGTGCCTGCAGCTGTTCAACAAAAATGAAAAAGCAAATGATGAAAAACAGAAAGTGCATTCCCTATAATCATTCCCGCGGCTTCCGCCTGTTGGCTATGGTATTTGTTGCCATAGTGGTGGTTGCCGCAGGTACATCTTGTTCTTCCACGAGTGCTCTCAAGGAAGGCGAGCAGCTCTTCACGGGTCTGAAGAAAATAGAATATACCGATTATGAGCCAGGCGGTTATGCCGATTCTACGATTCTCGAAATGGAGTCGGTACTGGCTTCTGCCCCTAATGGAGCCCTCTTCGGCAGCAGTTATTATCGCACGCCTTTCCCTGTTCGCCTTTGGGTTTGGAATGCTTTCTCGCAGTCGGATGGCGCCATAGCCAAGTGGATTACCAAGGCATTCGGCTCACGTCCTAAATTGATGGGCAATGTGAATCCACGATTGCGTGCACAGGTAGCAGAGAACCAGCTTGCCAAGTATGGCTATTTTCATGGCAAGGTAAACTACGAGATTCTGACCCGGAAAAATCCCAAGAAGGCCAAGTTGGCTTATCATGTGTCTTTGGGTCCGTTGATGACCATTGATACGTTGCAGTATGTCAATTTCCCATCAGTAGTCTCTGCTTTGATTGATTCCACCCGTCAGGAGGCTTTGGTACATACGGGCAGCCCATTCAATGTACCTCGCCTGGAAGGTGAGCGTCAGCGCCTTACCCGTTTGTTCCGCAACAATGGCTATTATTTTTATCAGAATGGCTATGTTTCCTATCTTGCTGATACCTTAGATGTGCCAGGCAAGGCAAGCATGAAGATGATCATGGCCGACAGCCTCGACTCGCAGGTCACCCGCCAGTGGTATCTCGGCAATATCAATATCAACTTCCGCAAGCAGTTTACAGAAGAGCTTACCGATTCTTTCTGTCGCCGTTACCTCAATATCCGTTATCATGGCAAGAAGATGCCTATCCGTGCGGGTGTGGTGTTGCGCGACTTGAACTTGCGTCCCCGACAGCTATACAGGGTAGAGAACGAGGAGAAGGCGCGCCAGCATTTGCAGTCGATGGGAGTCTTCAACTATACCAGCCTTCAGTTTACTCCTCGTGACACCACAGCTCAGTGCGATACCTTGGATGCCACACTCGACTTGATTTTCGACAAGCCTTATGATTTCTATATAGAGACCAATGTCAAGGGCAAAACCACAGGCCGTGTAGGTCCCGAGTTGGTTGTAGGTTTTACCAAGCGCAATGCCTTCCGTGGAGGCGAGAAGCTCGATATCAATCTGCATAGCTCTTACGAGTGGCAGACAGGCGAGAAGGGCAACGGAGCCAGCTCCAACCATATCAATTCCTATGAGTATGGTACGGATGTGTCACTCTCGTTCCCAAGCATCGTCACCCCGTTCAATCTATTTACGACCATGGCACAGCGTGAGCGCCGTTTCCGCAAAGGTCATATCCCGCGTTCATTCTATGGTGTACCTTCCACCACAGTGAAGGCCTCGATGAATGTGCTCAACAGGGCAGGTTATTTCCGTCGCCATGTGGTGTCGGGTGAACTTACCTACGACTGGGCTACCTCAGCCAAGCATCGCCATTCGTTCAGTCCTTTAGTGTTGTCGTATGAGTTTATGAACAGCCGTACCGCAGCCTTCGATGAGGCCATCTCTGAGAGTCCTTATCTGCAGATAGCCATGCGCGACCAGTTTGTACCCAAGATGAGCTACACCTATACTTATACCAGTCCGGCGAAATACCGTCATCCCATCATCTGGTCGACGACTGTCAGCGAGGCAGGCAACATCCTGTCGTTGGGTTATCTCTGTACAGGCAAGAAGTGGAACGACGAGGACAAGGAGATGTTCCGCAATCCTTATTCCCAGTTCCTGAAATTGGAGACCGACTTTGTGAAGTACTGGCGCATCGCCGAGCATTCCACCTTGGTGGGTCACCTCAATGCGGGTGTGATATGGAGTTATGGCAACAGCGAGAAGGCGCCTTATTACGAGCAGTTCTACATTGGCGGTGCCAATAGTGTGCGTGCTTTCAATGTGCGAAGCATTGGCCCCGGCCAGTATCTGCCTACAGGCAGCAAGTATTCCTATATCGACCAGACAGGCGACATTAAGTTTCTTGCCAATATTGAGTATCGTCCTCGCATCTGGGGCGACCTGTATGGAGCCTTGTTCCTTGATGCCGGCAACGTGTGGACACTTCGCAGCGAGGAGCACAGTCCGCAGGGACAGTTCAAGTTCAGAAAGTTCTTCAAGCAGATGGCTGTGGGCACGGGTGTGGGTGTGCGTTATGATATGGGTATGTTCGTCATCCGTGTAGACTGGGGTGTGGGGCTTCATGTGCCTTACGAAACCAGCAAGAAGGGCTTCTACAATATCGATTCCTTCAAAAACTCGCATAGCCTCCATCTGACTGTGGGTTATCCTTTCTGATTTTTGCCGGTAGTCGCATAGATGTAGACGAATGAAATATAAATCGCCAAAAAAAAGTGATAAAAATTGTGCAGCAGTCATTTTTTTTATTACTTTTGCATATTGTTAGATAAAATCAACTATTAAACAAATAAAATATGAAACCTACATTATTGCTTTTGGCGGCTGGTATGGGTAGCCGCTATGGTGGTTTGAAACAGCTTGATGGTCTGGGTCCTAACGGCGAGACCATTATGGACTACAGTATTTACGATGCCATTCAGGCAGGATTTGGCAAGATAGTCTTTGTCATCCGTAAGGATTTTGAAGACCAGTTCCGAGAGAAGATACTTGCCAAGTATGAGGGACATATCCCAGCAGAACTCTGCTTCCAGTCACTCGATGCTCTTCCTGAAGGATTCTCAGTTCCCGAGGGTCGTGAGAAGCCATGGGGTACCAACCATGCTGTATTGATGGCAAAGGACATTATCAAGGAGCCTTTCTGTGTCATCAACTGTGATGACTTCTACAATCGTGACTGTTTCAAGGTCATAGGCAAGTTCCTTTCCGAACTTCCAGAGGGCAGCAAGAACAACTATGCCATGGTAGGTTTCCGTGTAGGCAACACCTTGAGCGAGAATGGTACTGTGGCTCGTGGCATCTGCTCAAAGGACGATGCTGAGAATCTGACCACAGTCGTGGAGCGTACAGAGATTATGCGCGTAGATGGCAAGGTGTCTTACAAGGACGAGGACGGCAAGTGGGTAGCTGTTGAGGACAACACTCCTGTATCTATGAACGTATGGGGCTTCACTCCCGACTATTTTGAGCACAGCGAGGCTTACTTCAAGGAGTTCCTCAGCGATCCTAAGAATATGGAGAACCTGAAAGCTGAGTTCTTCATTCCATTGATGGTCAACAAGCTGATCAACGACGGCACAGCTACCGTCAAGGTACTCGACACCACAAGCAAGTGGTTTGGTGTCACTTATGCTGCCGACCGTCCATCAGTAGTAGCAAGAATTCAGAGTCTGATAGACGAAGGCGTTTATCCAAGCAAACTCTTCTAAATGAACGTAAATATATTGAGTTCACAAGAAGCCGCTACCCTCCAGGAGATGATAGCGGCTTCTCAGCATATTGTGATATGTTGTCATAAGTCGCCCGACGGAGATGCCATCGGCTCTTCTTTGGGATGGCGTGGCTTTTTGCTCTCGCAGGGCAAGCAGGCACAGGTATGTATGCCCGACATGATGCCCGACTATCTGCAGTGGCTGCCCGACAGTCAGACCATTCTGCGTTACGACAAGCATCCTGCCGAGGTGCAGCGTGCTTTCGATGAGGCCGATTTGGTGTTCTGTCTCGACTTCAATGGCGCTGGTCGTCTCGACGAGATGCAGGATGTGCTTACCGGCTGTCGTGCCCGTAAGGTGATGATCGACCATCATCTGGCACCCTGTATGGATGTCGATCTCCAGATTTCTCAGCCCCACATGAGCAGTGCCAGCGAGCTGGTGTTCCGCATCGTGTGGCAGTTGGGAGGCTTCGGGCAGATGGACCGCAAGTGGGCTGCCTGTGTATATTGTGGCATGATGACCGATACGGGCGGTTTTACCTACAATTCCACCGACCCTACCATCTATTTTATTATCAGCCAGCTGCTTACCAAGGGCATCGATAAAGACAAGATCTATCGCAATGTATTCAATAACAGCAGCCTTTCTGCCATCCGTTTTCGCGGTTATCTGATGAGCGAGAAGCTCCGTGTGGTGGAGGGCTTGCATGCATCTTATTATTGTGTCACCCGTCAGGATATGAAGCGATTCCATTTCATCAAGGGCGACCTCGAAGGTTTGGTCAACGAACCACTGCGTATCAAGGGACATAAGTTTTCCATCTCCTTGCGCGAAGATACCGAGCGCGACAATCTGATATTGGTGAGTCTTCGTTCGGTCGACGACTTCCCGTGCAACAAGGTTTCCGAGCAGTTTTTCAATGGCGGAGGCCATCTCAATGCCTCGGGAGGCAAGTTGTTCTGCAGCATGGCAGAGGCAGAGGTGGTAGCCCAAAAAGCCATCAAGGCGTTCGAGTCATTGCTGAAATAAGAAAGATAAGTGATAAATAATAATAAAATAGGACTGCCAACATTGGCAGTCCTGTTTTTTTTTTGTACCTTTGCGCCATATTTGTATAAAAATTACGAACTTAAAGAATGAAGAAACTATTATTAGCAATGATAGCAGTAGCGGCTTTGATCTCATTTGCCGCGTGTGACCATAATGAGACATATGCAGACCAGCGCGACAGAGAGTTGGACTCTATCAATGCATTCTTGCGCAATGAGAATATCAAAGTCATCAAAGAGGCCGAGTTTGAAAAACGTTTCGAAGCCCGTAAGGCTGGTGACAAGACGGTCAAGTTGACTGATACCGATCCCAACAACAATGAGTATGTGCTCTTCGAGAGCAATGGTATCTATATGCAGGTCATCAACGATGGTTGTGGCGACTATATCGCCAAGGGTAAAACCCAAAATGTGTTGTGCCGATTCACGGAGTATTGTCTTGCCAACCGTGCCAAGATATGCGACGAGGCCATCACACTGACCAATGATGTGCCTACTTATGCGGCAATGACCGATGAGATAAGCGTAACCAATACGTCAGGAACGTTTGAAGGCTCTTTTGTTGACATCAAAAAAAGTCTCTTGGCAAATACCTACAATTCCTCTTATTATGGTACCGTGAGTGCCACGGTTCCATCAGGCTGGTTGATTCCTTTCACTTGGATCAAGGTGGGGCGTCTCATTACTGCCGACGATGAACTGGCGCATGTGCGCCTGTTGGTACCACATACTTATGGCACTACCTCAGCTTCAGCGAGTGTGTATGCCTGTCTGTATGACATTCGCTTCCAGGCTGCCCGTTAAGGGAGTGGCTTCTTTTCTTCTGAACATTTATCAAGCATTAACGTCTTAATAAGAATATTATGACTCTAATCAAATCTATTTCTGGTATCCGCGGAACTATAGGCGGACCAGCGGGCGATACTCTTAATCCGCTCGACATCGTCAAGTTTACTTCAGCTTACGCTACCTTTATTCGTCGTAGCGGACAGTCTTCAAGCAATACTATCGTAGTGGGCCGCGATGCCCGCATCTCTGGCGAGATGGTCAAGAATGTAGTATGTGGCACCTTGATGGGCATGGGTTATGATGTGCTCAACATAGGTCTGGCTACTACTCCTACCACCGAACTCGCTGTCACCATGAGTGGGGCAGCAGGTGGTATTATCATCACAGCCTCTCACAATCCTCGTCAGTGGAACGCCCTCAAGCTTCTCAATGAGAAGGGAGAGTTCCTGACAGCCGCCAACGGCAATGAGGTGCTTGCCATCGCTGAGAAGGAAGACTTCGAGTATGCCGATGTCGATCATTTAGGCAAATATATTGAGGACAATAGCTTCAACAAGCGCCATATCGATTCTGTGCTTGCTTTGAAACTCGTCGATGTGGAGGCTATCCGTAAGGCACATTTCAAGGTTTGTGTCGACTCCATCAACTCAGTGGGTGGTGTCATCCTTCCAGAGTTGCTCGATGCGTTAGGAGTGGAGTATACCTTCCTGAACGGTGAGCCTACTGGCGACTTCGCTCACAATCCTGAGCCATTGGAGAAGAACCTCGGTGGCATCATGGACGAGTTGAAGAAGGGTGGCTACAACATGGGTATCGTTGTTGACCCTGATGTTGACCGCTTGGCTTTCATCTGCGAGGACGGCAAGATGTTTGGCGAGGAATATACCTTGGTGAGCGTGGCCGATTATGTGCTGAGCCATACTCCTGGCAATACTGTCAGCAACCTGTCTTCTACCCGTGCTCTCCGTGATGTGACCGAGAAGCATGGCGGCAAATATACAGCTGCTGCAGTAGGCGAGGTGAATGTCACCACCAAGATGAAGGACGTTCATGCCTTGATAGGTGGCGAGGGTAATGGCGGTGTCATCTATCCAGAGAGCCACTATGGCCGTGATGCCCTCGTAGGTATCTCCCTTTTCCTGAGCAGTCTGGCACATAGGGGTTGTAAGGTGAGCGAGCTTCGTGCCACTTTTCCCAACTTCTTCATCGCCAAGAATCGTATCGACCTGACACCTTCTACCGATGTAGATGCTATCCTCGTGAAGGTAAAGGAGATGTATGGCAAGGA